>Ga0307375_10000289_pt1 | contig 67187 bp, 58 predicted proteins | sample TR1MG_FD_202531 | JGI IMG/M metagenome (GOLD analysis project Ga0307375, IMG submission 202531) | Soil microbial communities from Risofladan, Vaasa, Finland - TR-1 | ecosystem: Environmental > Terrestrial > Soil > Coastal area > Acid sulfate soil | place: Finland: Risofladan, Vaasa | collected... | reverse complement strand
GCGGTGCGGACGGGACTCGAACCCGCGACCCTCGGCGTGACAGGCCGATATTCTAACCAACTGAACTACCGCACCCTTCTTAAATTGCGATGCAAAATTAACCTATTTTTTTGCAATGCAAAATATTTCCGGAAAAATATTTTTATGGAATTGGAGTTCAATGGTTTTAACCGGATAACGTCTGAGTGGCCTTGATTCCTGATTCTTGATTCTATCAGTGTCCACTTTGTCAACCGAAGTATTCTTTGACCACCGAAACGAAATGAAAGTAGTAGCTAAAGTGAAGTACCCGGAACAGCCTATATCCTGAAGAAGCTAAAATTCACACCACCGTAACTCCGGTGCTCAAAAAACAGGGGGTGACCTGAAAAGGCTATTCTCCTGGGATGTTCGAGAATGAAAAAACCATCATCTTTCAATATTCCTGAGTTCAGAACAAGGTCAGGTATATCCTTCAACCATGAGAGATCATACGGAGGATCAGCAAATACCAGGTCATATTTAATCTTGCATGTTCTGAGGTATGCCTTAACATCGATATGGATAGGCCTGATATTTTCCATTTCCATATCTTTTATTATTTTCCTGATCCCGTTAATATGAACAGAATCTTTTTCCACCAGGTGAATGGCAGAGACTCCTCGTGAAGCAAATTCATAACTGATACTGCCTGTCCCTGAAAAAAGATCAAGAACGGTAACTTCTTCAAAATCAATTCTGTTAACCAGAATGTTAAAGAGCCCTTCCCGGGCAAAATCAGTTGTAGGCCTTGCCTTGAAAGCGCTTGGAGGAACAATCCTTCTTCCTTTGTATTTGCCTCCTATTATTCGCAATTTACAAGTGTGAAAAGATTTAGATACCGGCACAGAACAGTGTCATTGAAAACATAACTGAATGTGAAGTTTCCTGACGGTTCACTGAACCTGAGATGCCTTATGTACATTGCAAAGGCTGAAGACAGATCGTCATATTTTTCTGTGTGGCCGCTTAACCATATCGTATCTTCCTGTTTGATCTCAAGATTTCTGAAGGTATTCATTACATAATAAAGAATATCATTTATGTTTCTGTAAATAAATGAATTACAGAATTTGAGGATGTTCTGCCTGTAAATCACAAGGTTAAAGAAATCCTTCTCTACATGCAGATGTATATGATCACCATTTGAGCTCATCCTGCAATGTGAAACATGATTTAACAGCGGTTTGGTATGATGCCATGGAAGAATGCCCGGGAATAATCCGGTAATTAACTCATATAAGGGTTTCAACACTGAAAATACAATAAAGGCATCCGGGTCAGCTGATTTATTAGAAAGAATAATGTTGTTCTCATCCTCTACATGATTGAATGAATAATACTCATCTTTTTTACCCGGATCAAATAGCTGTGAAGGAATAAGCGTAAACTTCCGTGAAGGCATTACAATATTCAGTTTTTTATACCTTTTCGTCAGGAAATCATCTTTTAAAATTAGCTCCTGTATCATTGAAGCACTGAAAGGGGAGGTATCATCAGCCTCAAAGGAACGAATAAGAATATACTTGTTTCTTATTATGTCAAGAACAGAAAATGTCAGCTCCTCAGGACTTACCTGAATGGAAAGCTCATAGTTCTCAGTTGAGTTTATGTCTAGTGTCTCATCAAAGAGTTCAAGAAATGGCATTAAACAGGTATTTCTTGTAAAAATATAAAAGTAACAGTAAAAGTCGCAAAGTTTTAGCAAAGTTCACAAAGAATAATATTGATATATTATATTCCTTTGCGTACTTTGCGTTCCCTCTGCAGCCTTACTGTGAGAAATGCGTGATACAATAATATATAATAACCTTGTTAAGAATCTGGGGAATATTCCTACTGATGATCAGTCGGTTGCACTTAAAAAGATAGCAGCTTATATCTGCGATAACAACAATGATGTAATATTCCTGATGACAGGTTATGCCGGTACCGGAAAAACAAGTGTCATCAGTTCAATAGTAAAGACTCTCGATCTGCTGAGAATGAAATCTGTCCTGCTAGCACCAACAGGACGTGCAGCCAAGGTACTTTCATCATATTCCGGCAAACCTGCTTTTACAATACATAAGAAAATATACAGGCAGAAATCATTAAAAGATGGAATCGGAAGTTTCAGGCTTGACAGGAACCTTTCAAAGGACACCTTTTTTATAGTCGATGAAGCTTCGATGGTTTCAAATAATACCAATGAAGCATCCCTATTTGGAAGTGGAAGATTGCTGGATGACCTTATTGAATATGTTTATTCAGGGACCGACTGTAAACTGATACTGGTCGGAGATACCGCTCAACTTCCACCTGTAGGATCTATAGTCAGTCCGGCTCTTGATTCAAATTCACTCAGAGGCTATGGCTTTGGATTGATCAGTTGTGATTTACGACAGGTGCTTCGTCAGAGTGAGTCATCGGGAGTTCTTATGAATGCAACACGCATACGATTGCAAATAGCAGAAGATGATCTTGTACATCCATCTATCGACTGTATTAATTTCAATGATATCAGAAGAATAACAGGAGAGGAGCTGATAGATGAGATATCAGCTGCATATGGTTCCTGCAGTCTGGAGGGTACCATTATTGTTGTGAACTCCAACAAGATGGCGAACCGATATAACCAGGGTATCCGAAACAGGATATTTTTCAGGGAGGAGGAGGTAAGCCCGGGGGATATGGTAATGGTGGTTAAAAACAATTACTTTATCCTTGAAGAAGAAGATGATGGGGCAGGGTTTATTGCCAATGGTGATATTGCCGAGGTAAGGAAGATCAGAAAGTATGAGGAAAGGTATGGGTTCCGGTTTGCAGATATGGTACTCAAATTCCCTGACTATGACCTTGAGGTTGAGTCTAAGGTGATGCTTGATGTTTTGAGCCTTGATACACCGGCATTACCTGCTGACAAGAATAAGGAGCTTTACCAGAATATCCTGGCAGATTATCTCCATATCAGGACCAGACGAAAACAATATACTGCTGTTCGTGAAGATCCATATTTCAATGCGCTTCAAATAAAATTTGCTTATGCTGTTACATGCCATAAAGCACAGGGAGGACAATGGGAAAGAGTTTTTATCGACCAGGGTATGTTCAACAGGAATGAGATTTCAATCGATTACCTGAGATGGTTTTATACTGCGCTGACCCGTTCAACAGACAGGATTTATCTTGTTAATTTCAGTGATCAGTTTTTCAAATGAATTAATCATCTGGAGATTTTGGATACAAATTCAACCTCAATTCCTTCAAAAATACTTTGGAAATCCTTCTCCTTTTTATTTAACAGGTATTTATTAAAAAACATAACTGTCAACCTGTTCATCAATTCTATTGGCTGCTGAGGATCTATTGTTCCAATCTGACTTTGATTAATTACAGGGTAAAGCGCATAATCTGAAAAATTATAATGGTCTGAATTCAATATAGTTACAGAATAACTTTCATTGGCAACCTTGCTGTTGAAAAGGTTCCCATAACCTGAATACCTCTGACTGTTGATAAACAGAAATGGTGTGATAATATCCTTATTTAAAACTGAGCCATATAATCCTCCATCAATGTTTATTCCGGCTTTCACTCTCTTATCTGCTAAACAAACTTCATTCGATGCTATACCACCCATTGACATGCCAAAAACACCAATCCTGTCAAGATCAAGTTTTGACTTAAACAGATCATCTGATTTATTGATCTTTAACAACCTGTTTATCATAAATTTTATGTCTTCAGCCCAATATGCCGGACTCTCTTTAAGAAGTACAGGCATAATATCACAGGATTCTTCAAAAATCTTTTCACGCTGGTAGTCATCGGTAACAGTAACCATTTTATTGAATATTACCATGGCAGCAGGATTCGTCTGTTCATTTATTATATCCCTGAACCTTTTGCTGTTATTGTCTATTGTGATAAAGCTGCCGTCGGGATAAAATGAAAACTTGCATTCATAATGATGAGCAATGCTGAATACAATGTATCCATGGCTTGCAAGCTCTTCCATGAGGATGGTGTTCTGGGAATAATGCTCTCCCCATCCGTGAGAGTATATGAGAACGGGATACCTGTCTTTATCCGCTGAGACTTTAACTCCCTTTGAAGAATTTGTTTTCAGGGTCCTGTATATATTTGAAAATCCGAATTGCGATATTATCCTGTCAGGATCTTCAAGGAATAATTCAGTTTTTGTCTTCTTCCCTGCCGGATACCATACCTTAATGGTCAGTTCTCTGAAACGGTTTTTGTCATTATCAAATAATTCTTTTCGTGATGAATCTGTTAGGCTTAAGTATGTAACACCTGAAGGGTACTCACCTGATGGTTTTGGTAATTTGTTTTCAGCTCCTTTAAAAACAGGAAAGATAACCAGTAACGGGATAATTGTTAAAAAGGATATCAGTCTTTTCATCATAATTTAATTTTTACTCAATTGTCAGCAAAAGAAAAGTGTTGCTGTACTATTATCCATTTATTATTGCGTTTCTCCATGACACCGGTCCATCTGGTATTTTCCCAGCTGGCCTGTTCTCCTTTCCAGGTATTTACATCATCAAGCAGACAGAACCACCATGCAACATTGCCGATTTGGGAGATGTTGACCTGCAGATCGCGAATCTCATATCTTACCGCCTGAAAATCCTCGCTCATCCAGAATTTTTCAGCCTTTATGAATTCTGAAAATCCTGTGACAACTCTGCCATCAGGATGTACCTCCAGGAATGAGGAATCATTAGAGATAATGCTGTGAAGTAATTCAATATCTTTATTCTTTGCCCATCCTATTGAGGAATTGATTGTTTTCACAATAAGTTCTTTATCTTTTCCCGGATCATAACCGGAAGTTACACTCTGCTCCCTGCTGCATCCGGATAAAACAATATAAACTATTGTGGTGAGAATTGATATCTTTTTCATAATAAGTAAATTATTATTTCCCAACTAATTTTCAGAGCCAAGTTAAAAAATGGATGACAAACGGCATACTATAATCTTCCCCTTTGTAAATATGGATTTACAGGAAGCTGTTTTCATATAATTCTTTAACTTTCCGGGAAAAAAATGAAATCATATCGTAAAGAACTATGGTTTGAAGCTCCTTCCAGAAGAGCTTTCATTAATATCACCGGTCAGGTACAAAAGTGTCTGGTCGAATCAGGAATAAAAGAAGGCCTGATTCTTGTAAATGCAATGCATATTACTGCCAGTGTATTTATTAATGATGATGAACAGGGGCTGCATCATGACTTTGAGGTATGGCTTGAGAAGCTGGCTCCTGAGAAACCTTATTCCCAGTATCAGCACAATGGGTTTGAAGATAATGCTGATGCACATATAAAACGTACCCTGATGGGGCGGGAGGTGGTTGTTGCAGTAACAAACGGGCAGATGGATTTTGGACCGTGGGAACAGATCTTTTATGGGGAATTTGACGGGAAAAGAAGGAAGAGGGTGCTTGTAAAAATTATTGGAGACTGAAGTTACTAATTAAATTTTACCACGTAGTAGCACAGTCCCTATAGCTATTGGGATGCACGGAGTTTCACTGTTTTAAAACTTCGTGTTTTCTCTGTGCAACTTAGTGCAACTCCGCGGATAAAAAGGACCTACAACAGATTCATATCCTTAATGATGCCATCAATCCTTGTGTCAAGGAAATTCTCTGTCTCTTCAAATTTATCAACAGATTCAAGCTTTGTATTAACACTGAAATAGAATTTGATCTTTGGTTCGGTACCGGAAGGCCTGACAGATATTTTACTGCCATCTTCCAGGAAAAACTGAAGAACATCCGATTGCAGGAGATTGATCTTATTCTTGGTACCGGTCACTAGGTCAGATGATATAAGCTGCTGATAATCATCAATTTTAATGACTCTACTATTGTTGATCATCTGTGGAGGATTACTGCGGAAGCCAGCCATCATTGCCTTGATCTCATCAGCACCCTCATTTCCTTTCCTGACAATATTTACCAGTTTCTCTTTATAGAAACCGTATTTCTGATAGATCTCAATAAGTTGTTCATAAAGAGTTTTGCCCTGGCTTTTTGCCCATGCAGTTGTTTCGGCTATCAGTGCGCATGATGCAACGGCATCCTTATCCCTGACATATTCACCGGGAAGAAATCCGTAGCTTTCCTCTCCTCCGCCGATGTATTTCTTCTTCCCTTCATTCTCTCTTATAAGTTCTGCAAAGAATTTAAACCCGGTAAGGACATTATAATATTCAACTTTATAATCCTCTGCTATTCTTTCGATCAGGTCTGTTGTTACAATTGTTTTTATTATATACTCATTACCCTTGAATTTGTTCTTCTCCTGATATTGCGACAGGATATACCAGACAAGCAGGAGGCTGGTCTGGTTTCCATTCAGGAGTATGAATTCTCCGCTTTTATCTTTGACTGCAATTCCCAGCCTGTCTGCGTCAGGGTCGGTTGCCATTACCAGTTCAGCGCCTGTCTCCTTTGCCTTCTCAATTGCCATCTTAAGGGCACCAGGTTCTTCAGGATTTGGTGATTTGACAGTCGGGAAGTTTCCATCGACAACATCCTGTTCGGGAACACTTATTATATTTTTAAACCCGAATAACCTTAAAGCAGGAGGGACAAGCTTCACACCGGTACCATGAATTGGTGTGTAAACAATTCCCATATCGGCAAACATATCAATTACCTCAGGATTATGTCTCATTTTCAGAACCTCCTGAAGGAACAGGTCATCTATCTCTTTACCAATTATTATGATCTTTTCCTTCTGTCCACTGAATCTGATCTGGCTGACTGAAGTGATTTTCCTCACTTCATCAATAATTCCCTGGTCATGAGGTGCTACAACCTGCCCACCGTCGTTCCAGTAGGCTTTATATCCGTTATATTCCGATGGGTTATGCGATGCGGTTATCACAATCCCGCTCTGACATTTAAAATTGCGAATGGCAAATGACAACTCAGGTGTCGGGCGAAGGGCTTCAAAAAGAAAGACTTCGAATCCGTTTGCTGTGAATATTTCTGCAGCTGTCTCTGCAAACAGACGGCTGTTATTTCGACAGTCGTGAGCAATAGCAACCTTTATTCCTTTATCGCCACATTGCCTTATTATATAGTTTGAGAGTCCCTGGGTTGCCATTCCAAGAGTGTATATGTTCATCCTGTTAGTACCGGCACCCATAATTCCCCTGAGGCCTCCTGTTCCGAATTCAAGATCCTGATAGAAAGCATCTACAAGCTTTTTCTCATCGTTATCAAGCATCTCTCTGACCTCATTGCGTGTTTGTTCATTGAACTCATCGCTTAGCCACGCTGTAGCCTTCTTCCTGATCAACTCAATAGATATCATCTTCTATGAATTTATTTTATAATTTTCATACATTTAAGGAGACTGTCTCTCCAATATGGAATAGTAATGTTATAGTTCTCTTTTATCTTAGTCTTGTCCATTACTGAGTAGGATGGTCTTGCCGCTGCCTGCGGAAAATCTTTTGAAACAACAGGTAAAACCTGGCATGTTAGTCCGGCTTCTTTGATTATCTCTGTAGCAAAGTCAAACCAGCTGCAGACACCTTCATTTGAATAATTGTAAATTCCGGCCTTGAAAGCAAACTGATTCCTGATAACACCTGAAATGATTTTCATTATGGATTCCGCAAGATCATTGGCATAGGTGGGTGTTCCTGTCTGGTCAAATACTACTTTCAGGGAATCTCTCTCAGCACCATACTTCAACATTGTTTTGACAAAGTTTTGGCCAAAGGAGGAGTATAACCATGATGTTCTGATGATCATCGATCCGGGGTGAAGCAAAGCCTGCTTTTCACCTGCCAGTTTTGACCTGCCATACGCTGATTGTGGATCAGGTATGGAATCTTCGTTGTAAGGTACATTTGACAATCCTCCGTATACATAGTCAGTGGAAATATGGATGAACCTGCTTTCAGAACCTGAAACAGCATCTGTTATATTTTTAACAGCAGTGCTGTTTATGCGCATAGCAATATCCGGTTCACTTTCAGCTTTATCAACAAGGTTATAAGCAGCACAGTTCACTATCCAGCCCGGATTGATGGCTTTTATATATTCTTCAGTGGCCTGAGCATTTGTAATATCCAGCGTATCAATGTCAGTAAAAGTGAAATCATAACCCCAATACTGCTTTGATATTTCTCTTAGCTCATTTCCAAGTTGTCCGTTAGCTCCTGTGATCAGAATTCCTGCCATATTGTTTTGTCTGATTGTCTTGTTGTCTGATTGTCTTTCTTCTTTTGATTTTAGAAGTTCATATCGGCATCCCTGAAAACAGGGTTTTTAAGATCCTTATCACTGATAACTGAAGTACTGCTTCCCAATTTCCAGTCAATTTTGAGGGCTGGATCTTTTAAACTGATGCCTCTTTCGAGCTGAGGATTATAAGTATTGTCACACTTGTACTGTATAACTGCAATATCACTCAGTACTGAGAATCCATGGGCAAAGCCTCTCGGTATCATAAGCTGTTTTTTAGACTCAGAGTCAAGTTCAATACCGAACCATTTTCCAAATGTTGGTGATTCACTTCGGAGATCAACCGCAACATCAAATATTTTACCTTCAACAACTCTAATAAGTTTAGCCTGGGCCTGTGGATTGAGCTGGTAATGAAGACCTCTGATAACACCTTTTGACGATCTTGATTCATTATCCTGCACTGGTGTGAAAATTATCCCTGCATTCCTGAATATATCCTGGTTGAAACTCTCGAAAAAGTAGCCTCTGCTGTCAGTAAATACTTTAGGTTGAATTATCAAAAGCCCTTGCAATCCTGTTTCCGTAATGTTCATTTGAAAATATCTTTACTTTATCCCTTCATAAACATTTATCTCATCCATGGCAATTCTCAGAAGGTATTTGCCATATTGGCTGTTTTTTATGGGCCCGGCAAGTGCAAGGAGCTGACTCTTATCAATAAATCCCCTTTTATAAGCTATTTCTTCGATGCACGACGCCTTTAACCCCTGTCGCTGCTCAAGAGTCGCAATAAAGTTCGCTGCCTGTAGCAAGCTTTCATAAGTTCCTGTGTCGAGCCATGCCATGCCTCTGCCCATGAGTTTGATATCCAGTTTCCCTTCATTGAGATACAGCCTGTTAAGATCAGTTATTTCGAGTTCGCCTCTCGCTGAAGGCTTTAACGACTTTGCTTTGGAAACAACAGTGTTGTCATAGAAATAGAGTCCTGTGACAGCGTAGTTTGATTTCGGTTTTACCGGTTTTTCCTCGAGGCTTATTACCTTTCTGTTCTTGTCAAATTCCACTACTCCGTATCTTTCAGGATCTGTTACGTAGTAGCCAAAAATGCAAGCTCCATCATTTAGTTCGGCTGTTTTCAGAAGCGCTTCACCAAAACCATGTCCGTAAAAAATGTTGTCTCCAAGGATCATACAGACACTATCATTCCCGATAAATTCTTCCCCCAGAATAAATGCCTGGGCAAGTCCGTCAGGTGAAGGTTGTTCTTTATAGCTTAAAGATAATCCCAGTGATTTGCCATCTCCCAGAAGATCTCTGAAGCCTGGCAGATCACGGGGGGTAGAGATAACGAGTATTTCCCTGATCCCTGAGAGCATCAGAACAGATAACGGGTAATAAATCATTGGCTTGTCATATACAGGAAGCATCTGCTTAGAGATGGAACTTGTTATAGGATAAAGTCTGGTTCCTGAGCCTCCTGCTAAAATTATTCCTTTCATGTGTTAATATTTTATTCTTTCTTTCGGTGTGCCTGAAACCTGGTTGTCTGTTTCTGACTTATAAGTTAGATGTTTGCAAAGATAGTATAACATATTAAATCTGAAAATGGCGTAAGGGTTCATGCGTCTGGCGTCAGGAAGATACTAAATATTCTTATCCTTCTCAACATGTTGGCTGAATCCTGATGACTGTGTCCTTTTAATCCCATGAAAATCTTGTTGATAATTATGGCATTATGGAAATATTATTCTATCTTTGAGGCCAATTTTTTCCACAAAATAATGTCTAACTTATTAATTATTAGTTTTTTAAATTAAAATCATGACTGAAAGCAAAAAGAAGACAACCAAGAGGGAAGTTGTTAAAGAAGATGAAGGCGAAGTAAAACAGCCTAAAAAAGCAAAAGCAAAACCCGTCAAAAAAGTAAAGGAAACGGAACTTCTTGAAACCCAGGATGAAGTTATTGAAGAGGTTGCAGAAAAAGTAACGGCAGCAGATTATGGAATGGAATCTGATGTTAAGAAAGAGAAAAAACCCAGGAAAGTAAAAGTTGAACCTGAAGATGAAAAAGAGATTCAGATAAAAGTAAAATCTGAATTTCGCGGAGCAGTTCCCATTGAAGAATTTGACTGGGATCGTTTTGAAAGCGAAGAACTCCGTAATTCGCCGAAATACAAGGAGTATGAATCACTTTATGATGAAACACTTTCAACTGTTTCAGTTGATGAAGTTGTAGTTGGAACGGTCATCCAGATGACCTCACGCGAAGTTGTAATTAACATCGGTTATAAGTCGGAAGGCGTTGTAAGTCTTAACGAATTCCGCTATAATCCTAATCTCAAGGTTGGTGACGGTGTGGAAGTTTATGTTGAAAGCCAGGAAGACAAAAAAGGACAGCTTATTCTTTCACATAAGAAAGCACGAGCAATAAAATCATGGGACAGGGTTAATGACTCCCTTGAAAAAAATGAGATTATTACAGGTTACATTAAGTGTCGCACAAAAGGAGGTATGATTGTAGATGTATTTGGCATAGAGGCATTCCTTCCGGGATCACAGATTGATGTCAAACCGATCCGCGATTATGATGTATTTGTTGGAAAAACAATGGAATTCAAGGTTGTTAAGATTAACCAGGAATTCAAGAACGTTGTAGTATCTCACAAAGCTCTTATCGAAGCTGAGCTTGAACAGCAGAAGAAAGAGATTATTGCAAAACTTGAAAAAGGACAGGTTCTTGAAGGGACCGTTAAGAATATAACCTCATACGGTGTGTTTATTGATCTGGGAGGTGTTGATGGTCTTATTCACATTACAGACCTTTCATGGGGCAGGGTTAATCATCCTGAAGAAATTGTTAAACTCGATCAGAAACTTAATGTAGTTATCCTCGACTTTGATGATGACAAGAAGAGAATAGCGCTTGGACTGAAACAGCTGACATCTCATCCATGGGATTCCATAGATCCTAACCTTGCTATCGGTGATAAGGTTAATGGAAAAGTTGTGGTTATGGCCGATTACGGAGCATTTGTTGAGATAGCTCCAGGTGTGGAAGGATTGATTCACGTTTCAGAAATGTCATGGTCGCAGCATCTGCGTAGCGCTCAGGAATTTCTTAAAGTTGGTGATGAAATAGAGGCAGTTATCCTTACACTCGACAGGACTGAAAGAAAAATGTCATTGGGTATCAAGCAGCTTAAGTCAGATCCATGGCAGAATATAGATGAAAAATATACCGTAGGTTCACAGCATAATGCAAAAGTCAGAAACTTTACCAACTTCGGAGTATTTGTTGAAATTGAAGAAGGTGTTGATGGACTGATACATATCTCAGATCTTTCATGGACCAAGAAGATAAAGCATCCTGCTGAATTTACTGCCATTGATGCTGAAATAGAAGTAGTTGTACTTGAAATTGACAAAGAAAACAGGCGTTTGAGTCTTGGACATAAGCAGCTTGAGGAGAATCCCTGGGACGTATTTGAGACACTCTTTACGCTCGATTCAATTCATGAAGGAACCGTTATGGAGGTATTTGATAAAGGTGCCGTTGTTGCACTTCCTTATGGTGTTGAAGGTTTTGTTACACCAAAACATCTGGTAAAGGAAGATGGTCTTATGGCTAAGATTGATGAGAAGCTTCTTTTCAAAGTGATAGAATTCAATAAATCTGCCAAGAAAATCATCCTTTCGCACAGCAGGGTTTACGAAGATGAGAAGAAATCAGCTGATGCACCGGTAAAGAGATCAGAACAGGCAACAACCAAAAAATCAACAAGAAAGCCAAAAACCAGCTCTGAGAAAACTACTCTTGGTGATATAACGCAGCTTGCAGCTTTAAAAGAAGAAATGGAAGAAAAAGCAAATAAAGCTTCCAAGAAATTGAAAAATTGATTAAATTTAGGCTACTAAATATTTAAAACTATGGATTTCAATATTGAAAGCCGGAATAACAGCACTGTAATCCAGATACAGGCAGAAAAGCTTGATACTCACATTGCACCAGCACTTAAGTCGGAACTGGTACTCGTTTCAGGTAAAGGGGAAAAGAATATTATCCTCGATCTTAAGAAATGCCAGTATTGTGACTCGTCAGGACTCAGTGCGATTTTGGTAGCCAACAGGTTGTGTAAAAATGCAGGCGGAGTGTTTGTGCTATGCGGCCTAAATGAGGCTGTTGAAAGACTGATCACAATTTCACAGCTCGATACAGTTCTTACTATTACTGGGACTGTTGAAGATGCTGAGAAAATGATTGCATAAAGCATTACGCTTTGCAAGGTGCTTTGAAACTGACCATTCTTGGTAGTAGTTCTGCACTGCCAACTTCAGAAAGATTTCCATCCGCTCATGTGCTTACTGCACATGAGCGTTTGTTTTTAATAGATTGCGGTGAAGGAACCCAGATGCAACTCAGGAAAAACAGGATCAGGTTTGGAAAGATAAACCATGTTTTCATAAGTCATCTGCATGGTGATCATATCTTCGGAATTTACGGATTCCTGTCCACCCTGAGCCTTATGGGACGAAAAGCACCACTTCACCTTTATGCTCCTGCGGCATATGACTCAATCCTCAGGTCTCACTTGAGTGACTTTGATATACAACTCAGTTTCGAAATTGATTTTATACCTCTAAGCGCGAAAAAGCCTCATCTGATACTGAATGATAAATTCATTACAGTAACTTCCTTCCCGCTCATTCACCGTATTCCTGCCTTTGGTTTTCTATTCAGGGAGAAGGAAAAAGAAAGAAATATTAAAAAGGAAAGCTTGTGTCAATTTAAAATCCCTGTGGAAAGAATACCTGCTATCAAAAAAGGAGAGGATTACATCAGACCAGATGGTTTTGTAATTAAAAATGAAGATCTCACCTTGCCGCCGGATGAACCGTTGTCTTATGCTTATTGCAGTGACACAAGGTATTTTTCTGAACTGGCATCTTTTATACAGGATGTAACAATGCTCTATCATGAAGCCACCTTTGATAAAAGTAAAGATGATCTGGCAGCTGTGACTTTCCATTCAACAACCATTGATGCCGCAAAAACTGCATTGAAATCAGGAGCTGGAACACTTCTTATCGGACATTTCTCATCGCGTTACAGGAATATAGAGCCTCTGGTCGAGGAGGCAAGGTCTGTTTTTAAGCGTACTTTTCCTGCTATTGACGGAAAGAGTTATAAAATCACAAAAGAGATTATTGACTACTGAATAAAAGAATAGCTATCTTTGAAGCCGTTATAATTTAAAATAGTTATCGTTGCAGGAAAAAATTCTGATTCTAGATTTCGGATCTCAATATACTCAGTTGATAGCCAGGAGGATAAGAGAACTTAATGTGTATTGCGAGATTCATCCGTTCAACAATTTCCCTTTCCCCGACAAAAGTATCAGAGGAGTAATTTTATCGGGTAGTCCGGCGTCAGTACGTGATAAGAATGCTCCTGTCCCGGACCTTTCCGGTATAAAAGGATTAATGCCTGTTCTGGGTGTTTGTTATGGTGCACAGCACCTGGTCCATAACTATGGGGGTGAAGTTCAGCCGTCAAAAAACAGGGAATATGGCAGAGCCAATCTTGTAAATATTGATCATGAAGATGCTCTTTTCAGGGGAGTAAGCGAGGGTACACAGGTCTGGATGTCGCACGCTGATACAATAACAAGTTTTCCTGAAGAATATGTGATAACCGGCTCTACAATCGATGTCAGGGCAGGAGCTTATAAGATTAAAGGTGAACCAACCTGGGGAATTCAATTTCATCCTGAAGTTTATCATACAACTGAAGGTTCGGTGATGCTCAGGAATTTTGTTACCGGAATATGTAAATGTAATCAGAGCTGGACCCCTGAGTCATTTGTTGATTCAACAGTTCATAATCTGAAGAAACAGCTTGGTAATGACAAGGTAATACTGGGTCTCTCAGGAGGTGTTGACTCTTCTGTTGCAGCCTTTTTACTTCATAAGGCAGTAGGGAAAAACCTTACATGTATTTTTGTCGATAACGGACTTCTTCGCAAGAATGAGTTTTCAAGGGTTATTGAATCATATCTGGGATTAGGACTTAATGTTGTGGGAGTTGACGCAAGCGAAAGATTTCTCGGAGAACTTGAAGGTGTAAGTGATCCTGAGCGGAAAAGAAAGATAATAGGAAGGGTGTTTATTGAGGTGTTTGATAAAGAGGCCCATAAGGTTAAAGATGTAAGATGGCTGGCTCAGGGAACTATCTATCCTGATGTTATTGAGTCAGTTTCTGTAAAAGGCCCTTCAGCAACTATCAAGTCACATCATAATGTTGGTGGTCTCCCCGAAAAAATGCATCTGAAAGTAATTGAACCCCTCAGGCTTCTTTTCAAAGATGAAGTAAGGAAAGTAGGATATGCAATGGGTTTACCGGAGTACATTCTTAAAAGACATCCATTTCCGGGGCCAGGTCTGGCAATAAGACTTCTTGGATCTATATCAAGGGAAAAACTTAATATGCTTAAGGAGGCTGATGAGATATTTATTGAGGCTTTGAGAAACAGAGGTTTGTACGACTCTGTCTGGCAGGCTGGGGTTATTTTACTGCCTGTTCAGTCAGTAGGTGTAATGGGTGACGAAAGGACATATGAAAATGCAGTTGTTCTCAGGGCTATTACCTCTACAGATGGGATGACTGCTGACTGGTCACATCTTCCCTACGAATTCCTTGGATCAGTTTCAAATGAAATTATTAATAAGGTAAAAGGCATAAACAGAGTTGTTTTTGATATCAGTTCCAAACCTCCCTCAACAATTGAGTGGGAGTAAACGTTTATTGTATAGGATATAAATTATATTAATGAAAAGAACAATTAAAGAATTGTTGTTACTGGCCTCAGCTGTATTACTTATAGCTCAATCCACAACAGCACAGGTGTTAAATGAGCAAACCTTCAAGATTGGAAGGACGTTAGGACTGATCGAATCATTCTATGTAGATTCTGCCCAGATGGACAAGCTGGCAGAGAAAGCCATTATTGAGATTCTTAGAAACCTCGATCCGCATTCCACATACATCTCAGCAAAAGATGTGAAAGATATGAATGAACCACTGAACGGTAACTTCGAAGGTATTGGAATACAATTCAATATACTGCGAGATTCAATTATTGTTATTGAACCTTTGTCAGGAGGACCTTCAGAAAAGGTCGGGCTTAAATCCGGAGACCGGATTCTGACAATTGATAAGGAAAAAGTTAATGGAATCGGGATTTCTACGGCGGGAGTAAGGAGCAGATTGATGGGGCCAAAAGGAACCAAAGTGAATATTTCAGTATACAGGAAAGGAGAAAAGGATATTCTTGACTTTAATATTATCCGCGACAAGATTCCTATTTACAGTCTTGATGCAGCATATATGCTCAATAAAGAGACGGGATATATTAAGCTTAACAAGTTTGCGGCAACAACTGAAAAGGAGTTTTCATCTGCAGTTGACAGTCTCAGAAGGAACAATATGCAGAACCTTGTTCTTGATCTTAGAGGAAATGGTGGAGGATATATGATGGCTGCAACTCAGATAGCTGAAAAATTCTTTTCTGATCAAAAATTACTGGTTTATCTGAAAGGAAGGAAAACTCCTCGCCAGGATTACAAATCAAAAGGATCAGGAGATCTCTCTTCTGCAAGAGTTATTGTTCTTACTGATGAAAATTCGGCATCGGCCAGTGAGATCCTTTCAGGAGCTCTGCAGGAATGGGACAGAGGTATTATAATGGGTCGCAGAACATTTGGCAAAGGGCTGGTTCAGAATGGATTTTATCTCACTGACGGATCGATGATCAGACTTACTATAGCTCGGTATTATACTCCAACTGGTCGATCAATTCAGAGCTCGTATGATGGAGGGTATGATAAATACATTGAGAATTTCTATAAAAGATACACGGATGGAGAAATGATCAGTGCCGACAGTATTCATTTACCTGATTCACTTAAATATAATACTCTTATAAATAAGCGTGTTGTATATGGAGGCGGAGGTATAATGCCTGATGTTTTTGTGTCAGTTGATACTACATATAATTCAACATATTTCAGAAGGCTTGCAGCTAAAAATGTTCTGAATTCATTTGCACTGGAGTATTTTGATCAGAACAGAAAACAATTAAAATCCAAGTACCGGACCATCGAAGATTTCAGGACCAACTTTCAGCTTTCTCCCGAGGATATAAAAGCATTCATTGAAAAGGGAGAGTCAGAGGGTGTTAAGTTTGATGAGGCACAGTATAATATATCAAAAGATGAGATGCTTCTGATTCTTAAAGGACTGGTGGCTGCCAACCTGTGGCAGATATCTGAATATTACCAGATAATTAACCAGAATGATAAGGTAATTGATAATGCTCTTGAGGTTATATCAGATAAAACCAGGTACAATACGATTCTTGGTTATAAATAATGCCGGTAAGAAACAATAGATGAAATTTGTTGCAAAGACTCTCTATGGACTTGAACAGGTTCTTGCAAGAGAAATTGTCGGTTTGGGTGCATCAGCAGTTCAGACCGCAAACAGGGCTGTCCTTTTTGAGGGTGACAGATATCTTTTATACAAAGCCAATTATTGTGCAAGGACAGCTCTCTCGTTTCTCATGCCAGTGACTGATTTCAGAATAAAATCAAAAGAGGATCTTTACAAAGGTTGTTCAAGGGTCAGCTGGGAACAGTATTTGGATGCAGACATGACTTTTTCAGTTGTACCGGTTATCAATTCAAAGCTGTTTTCTCATACCGGATATGCAGGTCTTGTTGTAAAGGATGCAATCGCAGATTATTTCAGAAAGCGTAGTGGGAGGAGACCTTCAGTCAGTCAGAAAGATCCTGATCTGCTTGTAAATCTTCATCTAAGTGGTGACAGGGTATCCCTGTCGCTCGATTCCTCTGTTGTTCCTCTCTTCAAGAGAGGTTACAGGCTGGAACAGACTGCTGCACCTTTAAATGAAGCACTGGCTGCAGGGATACTGCTGATTTCAGGATGGAACGCTCAATCAGCCATACTCGATCCAATGTGCGGTTCAGGAACTATACCAATAGAAGCAGCCATGATTGCATGTAAAATACCTGCTGGCAGGTACAGAAAATCCTTTGGATTCCAGAAATGGAAAGATTTTGATGAAGCTATATTCCAAAAAGTAAAGGAGGATTCGGATCGCGAAATAACTGAATCTCCTGTAAGTATAAATGCAAGTGATATTTCTCCTGATGCTATAACTCTTGCGAAAGCCAATATTAAGAGAGCAGGTCTTGAAAATAGTATAAAGGTACAAATTTCTGATTTCAAAGATCTAAAAGCTATTGATGACCAGGTTGTTGTGGTGATAAATCCGCCATATGGGCAGAGGCTTAATCCAGAGGATCTTGATTCCGTATACGGGATGATAGGATCAACTCTTAAACATAATTTTAATGGGAATACAGCCTGGGTGATTACCTCTAACAGGGAATCGCTTAAGAAAGTTGGATTAAAACCTGCCGAAAAACATACACTTTTCAATGGAGCTCTCGAATGTATCTTATTGAAATATGATCTTTATCAGGGCTCACGGAAGACAGAATCACATTGAAATCGTCTGAAAAGTGTTGTTAGTCACAAAATATGGTATCCTTTATCAAAAACAAGCAAAAAATTAGGAGCGAAAGTGTTTAGATTGTAATTTGGTAACTTCATATTTTTATTATATTTGTTTTCAGAATTAGGTCACCTCATCTAAAATGAAGCTTAAATGAGCTTTAATATAGAGAATTATTTTTCAGATCAGCCAAAAGACAACATCATTCTTTTCTATAAAGGGAATGTTGATTCTGATGTCATTAATCACGTTCTTGACTCGGTTGAGGAAAAGATGGTGGCAGTAAACGATAATCCCAAGCTTCGTAAGAAAGTTTATAACGTGCTGGTGGAAAGTCTGCAGAACCTTTTTCATCATGTTGACAGGGTGCCTGCTGACTTTGAAGAACAAGTTGATAAATATGGCTTACTTCTGGTACGAAAAGTAGAAACAGGTTATAAGATTGTAACCGGTAATTTTGTACAAAAAGAAAATATTGAGAAGCTTGAGGAGAAGATAAAGAGAATTAACCGCTCTTCTCATGAGGAGATCAAGGAACTCTATAAGTTCATTCTTAATCATCAGAGGATCTCAGCTAAAGGCGGCGGTGGACTCGGACTTGTAGATATTGCCAGGAAAACTGGCAATAAGCTCGATTATGCCTTTGTACAATATAATGATGTATATTCATTTTTCTATCTTGATATTTTAGTGAACGAAGAAAAAGAAAATTAAGCAACTTTTAAAAACAGGAAAATATGGAACCGATCATCATCGAAGGAACACCTAAGACCCCTACGGTAAAATTTGACGCTGCAGCTGGAATTTTTGAAATCAAGGGACGGTCAATCCCTGAGAACTCAGTAGAGTTTTACAAGCCGCTGGTAGACTGGCTTGAAAGCTATAAGGAAACACCGCTTGAAAAGACCACGGTTAATATCCGGCTGGAGTATTTCAATACCAGTTCATCAAAATGTATCCTTGATGTCTTTAAAAAGCTCGAAGCTATTCATAAGGCAAAAAATGAGGTTGAAGTAAACTGGTATTATGAGGAGGACGATGAGGATATGCTTGAAGCAGGAGAGGACTATGAATCAATCATTAGGGTTCCCTTTAAAATGATAGAGATTACTGATTAACTTCTGTCTTCAGATATTATTAATCAGATCGGTTGCTTTATAATACAAGAGGCTGTCTCATGTGAGGCAGCCTCTTGTATTTATTATTTTCACCAGTTCATTCTTTGAACTTTTTACCCATCAGTACCTCGCCTGAATCGAGCAGTCTTTTCAGCAGCCTGAAATAGAGAGCCAGATATAGGAGGAAAGTCATTACCCATAGTACTATTACGTTCACAACAAAGGTATCAATATAGTTACCGAATATCTGTTTCGTGGGAGAATAGAAATGTGCTTTAATAAAAGGATACCTGGGATCGAGGAAGATAGGACCCGTTTTCTGAATAAGCTCTCCCTTATATTCAATGAAAGTATCAGTTTCATTTTTGTTTATTGCAAATTCCTCAAGCGATTCATTATGATGCTTGTCACGAAGTATAAGGTAAAGGTTCCCGTTTTCTTTCTCGAGCTTGCTGATAAGAGCATTTCGCTTTTTGTCAGCGAAATTATAGTAATCAATATAATATCTCCTGAGCATCTCTATATAATTTTGTGCTGCGATGATTGCTTCAGGGTTTATTTTATCAGGAGTGAGAGCATCCAGATAATCAAATTTGATTTTTGGCAGTAATGCCATTTCTTTCCTGATTTCATTCCTTACTATAGTAATGTTATTTTCAGTTTCATCATTTTTTTCTTCATTTTTCAGCCTGTTGGATATCAATTCCAGCTTTGATTTCATTTCAGTGCACCAGAAATTCCTTTTGAAGTTACCCCGGCTCTTCATCTTTTCATATTCATAAAACTGCTTTTCAAATTTATTATACATGAATTGATTAACTGCCAGAGCTTCATATCCCCATCGGGCTGTTATAAACTCGCCATAGAATGGAATTGAACTGGGAGAAGATATATTGGGGTTGAGCTTTTCAAATTTAACCATAACACCACTGAGAATGATCTGTGGTATAACAAGGAATGGTATCAGAATATAAATGGTAACAACTGCTTTAAAGCTGTCGGAAATAACAAGACCAAGCATATTAGCACCTGCCCAGCATGAAAAGAGAACAAGCCAGTACTGGAAGAGCATCCCTCTTATCTCAGTAATGCCGTTACCAACAAGGACAAATGTGAAAGCCTGGATAGCAGAGATGCTGAACTGAACAAATACCTTCGACATGAGGTAACTGTTCCAGCTCAGGTTAAGGAATGCCTCCCGTTTAAGGATTTTTCTGTCTTTGATGATCTCTTCTGCGCTTACTGTCAGTCCCATAAATATTGCAACAATAACTGACATGAACAGGTAAACCGGAAGATTGCTATTTTCAAACAAGGTATAATGAGCGTCTTTTACACTTTCGTCAAAATATCTAATAAGAAAAGCAAGGAAGAATGCAAGCACCGGAGCTTCAAGCAGTGTTATTAAAAGATACTGTGTATCGGCAATTTTTGAAAGTATATCTCGTTTGGTAAAAACAACAAATTGCTTAAGCTTATTGGGGGTTTTAAAGTTGATTTCAGGTATAGCTCCTCCTAGTTGGCGGATATCTTCCTCGTGATCTGCTGCAAACAGATTTCTCCAGTCTGCAGGTGATATCCTCCTGGTCTCTGTCGGTTGTCCGCTTTCAGTAAAGACCTTGGTTTCAACAATATTAAAAATCTGCTCGGGATTAACATTACCACATACGTAACATTCGCTCTCGTTGTAATTTGCCTGTTCAATCTTTCTTTTGAAGTACTCTATAGAATCAATAGGATTGCCATTATAGATGAGATAGCCACCAGTGTCAAGTATAATAAGCTTGTCGAACATCTTGAATATTTCCGATGAAGGCTGGTGGATGACGATAAAGAGCAGTTTGCCTTTCCTTGCGAGTTCTTTAAGAAGGTCAAGTATGTTTTCTGAGTCACGGGAAGAAAGACCTGAGGTTGGTTCATCAAGGAACATAATTGCAGGTTCACGTATCAGTTCAAGGGAGATGTTAAGTCTCTTTCTCTGACCACCACTGATTTTCTTGTTCAGAGGGCTTCCCACCTGTATGCCCCTTATCTCATAGAGTCCCAGGTTTTTAAGCACATTATCAACCCTTGCAACAATCTCTTCTTCAGTTAGATTGTCGAAGCAAAGCTTGGCGTTATAGTAAAGGTTCTCAAATACAGTCAGTTCTTCAATAAGGAGGTCATCTTGCGATACATAACCGATCAGACCTTTTACCTTTTCCTTCTCTTTATGAATGCTGACATTGTTTATAAGTACTTCACCATCATAAGGTGAATTGGTTCCGTTAAGAACACCAAGAAGTGTCGATTTTCCTGCGCCGCTGGCACCCATGATACCAACCATCCTGCCGGATTCCTCCTTGAAGCTCATATGGTGAATACCTATCTTTCCATTTTTGAACCTGTATTCAAGATTGTTGACCTCATATACAACTCTAGAAGCCATAAAATCTTCTTTGAGAAATTGCATCGTCACATCCCAGTAATAGATAGGAGTGATCTTATAGCCTTTTATTGCAGCCCCCTGGCTGAGAGGATATACCTTTTCTTCCTGTAGCAGCTGTCCGTTCATCGAAAGTTCACCACATCCCTTGAATCTTACAAAATACATCTGAACCGATTGTACAAACAGTACCCATATCTGACCTTTAAGCTGCTCTTTTAAAACATGTTTGGCTTCACCCGGATTGTATTCTGCAATTCCATTGATAATTAAAAGGTTGGATGTAGCAGGTATATTATCAAAATGATTCAGTACGAACTTTTCAATACATTCATATTCTTCTGTAGTGATATTAAGACCTTCGGCAAGTGTGCTTATGAATCCAAGCTCAAGCTGGCTTACTTCTCCACCGCCAGATTTACAGAATTCCAAAACCTGTATAACAACAACAATTCTCTGTTCCTGAGCAAGTTGCCCCTGTTCATTTATTTCATTGCATAACTTCCTTATCCTGATTGCAATAGCTCCCTCCCGCCTTTCAGCACTGCTCTTTTCAAGTTTTTTTCTTGCTTCCTCATATGCAGCATCGTATGTCGACAAATACTGCTGAACAAGCTCCTGGTTTAGAAGCCGTCGCAGAAATGCTTCTACAACGCCTCTTCTTTCGCTGTCATTACTTTGGGGTTTAGCAATAATAGCGAATAATTGCATCAGTGTTTCAAGGATCTTCTCACTCATGGTAAATCACATTTATTTCCGGACTGAAGATATGAAAATTGTTATTTGCTTCAAATATTTAATGTAATTGTTTACTAACATTAGCTTAAATATTATGGCTTCGCAGGACTTATTATTTTCTTTTTCTTTTCAACGGAAAATCCAAATTTGCCAATTAATTTACCTGTCTCATAATACTTTCCATGTGAATAGCATATTGGAACAACATCATTCAATCTGAAAAGACCTGTTTTTTTATCAACAAGGGCCTCATCCACATTTACTGCAACTACCTCTGAAATAAACATATGGTGAGTCCCAAGTTCCCTTATCTCTTTAACAATGCACTCAATGTTAACAGGTGATTGGGAGATGAGGGGTGCCTTAATCTTTGATGCCGGAACAGGTGTAAGTTCCATCTCCTCAAATTTATTGTACCTGGCACCCGATTTAACTCCGCACCAGTCAGTTGCATAAGCAAGTGACCTGGTTGTAAGATTAATGACATACTCACCATTTTTTTTGATGATTCTGTAAGAATGCCTCTCCGGTCGTAAAGAAATATAGCACATAGCCGGATCAGTGCAGATGGTTCCTGTCCATGATACTGTAATTATATTATATTCCTCAGGTACAGAGCCACAGCTGACCATCACTGCCGGGAGAGGATATATCATTGTGCCGGGTTTCCAGAGAAGTTTTCCCATAATAAATGCCTTTTGCATCAAATATAGCTCTAATAATTGCCAGTTTGACATAGAAAGTACCGATTATTAATGTCAAAAAGACAAATCTGCTGCCCTTATCTGGTGATGGCAACAATTTTACGGAATCCATTTCTAAACAGAAACAATATGAATCTTAATAATTTTACATTAAAGGCACAAGAATCTGTTCAACAGGCTTTTAATATTGCAAGTTTCAGGGATCAGCAGGCAGTTGAATGTGCTCATCTTCTTAAGGGGATTATGAGTGAGGCTGAAAATATCACTGGTTTTATATTTGGTAAACTGGGTGTAAATGTCTCCTCTGTTGAAAGGTTATGATAAGTGTGGAGAATGGCAGACTTATTTCTAAAAGGAAATAAAAATAATGTGACTTCACCTGAATGACCTTATACATTCGTCAAGGTCGTCAAAGATTTGAAATACTGTATTGAGATGAAGCATTTTTAAAAGCTCCATTACTTTAGGGTCAGGATTAGCAAACTTAATTATACCATAATTATTCCTGACAGTTCTCATTGCCGAAAGAAAACAGCTGAAGCCTGAACTGTCAATATATTCAACCCCTTGGAGATCAACTATTATTTTTGAATTAGAAGTTTCTGATAACTTGTTTATTTCATCCCTGATTTCATCAGTTATGAGGGCATTTATTTTGTTTGTCGGAAACGATACTATATCAATTTTATCTTTTTTCTCAATATTTATCATCCTCTCTTGTTTAAGCGTTCTTTCACAAGGTCATCAAGTTCCGAAACGGCAGCTTTAGTATCCTCTCCGAACTTGCTAATATATGACATATATAATTCAGTATTTTTTCCTTCTTTAGCCGATAGTTCAAAAGTTTTAAGCATTGAAGCAAGCTCATTCATCCCCATGATTGCAACAGAAGATTTAGCCTTGTGAGCAAGCATTCCAAGATGCAAGAAATTCTTCTGTGAGTGAAGAGTATTCATATCCTCATAAATCTCCTTAACCTGATCCCTGAACATATTAACAAGCTCTTCGATCATTTGAGGATCATCACCGGATATTGAATCCAGATAATCTGAATTTATGTATTTATATGCCATCTAAAGCTGAACATTTCGAGTATCAAAGATGTTTATTTAAATAATAACAAATATAGAAAAATATGTTTTGGGTATTAGTTGATAATTAACTATTGATCATAAAAAATCCAGAGAAGCTGAAAAAATTTCTAATTTTATAGTTACAAAAATATTCCAAAATGAGCAAGTTGGTCAGGTTACTGATTATTTTTTTATTTGTTTTCATCAGATCATCATCAGCACAGGAAGATGTGAAGATAAAAAGGAAGGAATTCCGGATTGGAAAGGCAGGTTTCAAACAGGCATGGGATCATGTCATAGCTGGTGATGCCGCATATATTAAAAAAGGCTTTTATTACAATAATGCATTCGAACATTATATTCAGGCAGTAACCTATAATAACTCAAATGCTGAACTGAATTATAAAATAGGGATTGCTGCAATTTACACCGATCGGAAGGAAGAGGCTGCAGGGTTTTTTCTAAAAGCTCTTGAGACCAGGAATAATGTTTCAGAAGATATTCTGCTTTATACAGGACGTGCGTTACAATACACAGGAGAATATTCAGAAGCAATAGAAAAGCTTACAGGTTACCTTAAAATAAAAGATAAAAAGTCTGAAAGCAACTTAATTCTGGCAAGAAAATTTATCGAAGAGTGCAATGCTGCAATTGAACTAACAAAAGATACAGTAGATATTGAGCTAAGCAACCTGGGCGCAAATATTAATTCGGATAGAGATGATTTTGCCCCTGTTTTTACCTGGGATGGTCAAACGATATATTTCGCGTCGGAGCGGGAAACAGCAAAATCTTCAACATCTCCGGGAATGGGAGGGAGCGATGGTAACATTTACTTTTCAAGGATTATAAATGGGACATGGGGGATGGCCGAAATTGCAGGAGATAACCTGGTAACAGAATATAATGAAAGCCCACTATATATAGATTCTGCAGAGACTACGCTATATGTTTATTCGGGATATGAAAATGGTGGTGATATTATGGTTTCGGAAAACAGGAAAGGTGACTGGAGAAAACCAGAAAGCCTGCCTTATAGCATAAATTCCAGCAGATCAGAGACATCAATAGATTTTTTGCCATCTGGTGAGGAAATATATTATGTTACAGATGATGGAAAGGATAATATGGGTGGATATGATATTTATTTCATCAAAAAACTTACCGACAGGAAATGGTCAAAACCTCAGAATGCCGGGCCTTCAATTAATACATCTTATGATGAAATGGCAATAAGCTTCTCATCATCAGGCGATACTCTCTGGTTTAGTTCAAAAGGGCACAACAGCATGGGAGGCTTTGATATCTTTTTCAGCATCAGAAATCAGGACGGAACCTGGCAGCCTGCAATTAATGCCGGGTTTCCTCTTAATAGTGTATGGGATGAATTATTTCATAGTTCCCCAGGGTCAATGCCAGGTTCTTTTTATTTTGCCTCAAACCGCAGTGGCGGATTTGGCGCATTTGATCTGTACAAGGGCAGGATAAAAAGCAGGGTTGATGATCGCAGGAAGAAAAATTCCGAAATTACTGTTGAACATCTTTTGGACAGCCTGGTAATGGCAGATACTGCATCAGTTATCCAGGTTGATGATTCAGTACATGTGGTTCCGCCTGTAAACCATTTTGAATCTGATGACTCTCAGCCATTAACACCTGCCGGATCTGAGTCTGATGGTAGAATAGGTCAATTTTTTTTGAAGGAAGATCAATTTGTGCAGAAATTCTGATAATCATCATCCATTTTAGAGAAAATCTTTATTTGTTTTGCAGCATGGTTGGTTAATTTGACCAGTCATTAATATTTTGATTCATTATATTATGAAAAATACTCCGTTTGCAGATTTCCATATTAATAAAGGTGCCCGAATGGTTCAGTTTGCCGGTTACAATATGCCGGTGGAGTTTACAGGAATCAATGATGAGCATATAGCTGTGAGAGAGAAAATTGGTGTTTTCGATGTTTCACATATGGGAGAATTTTGGGTTACAGGGCCCTACGCATTGAGTTTCCTTCAATATATAACCTCCAATGATGTATCAGCCCTTTTCGATGGTAAAATTCAATATTCCTGTTTTCCGAATGGAAGGGGAGGTATTGTTGATGACTTGCTAGTTTACAGGTTTAATGAAGAGAAATACCTGCTTGTAGTGAATGCTGCAAACATAGAAAAGGACTGGAATTGGTGTGTGACTAATGCTTCTCGTTTCGGTATAGTTCCCGGTAAAGATATTATCAATGCTTCTGATGATATTGCCCAGCTTGCTGTCCAGGGTCCTTTAGCCATGAAAGCTATGCAAAAGCTAACTGAGATTCAGGTCGAAGATATGGAATACTATACCTTCAGAGTGATTGAAATTGCAGGGATTAAAGATGTGATCTTCTCTACAACTGGGTATACCGGAGCGGGCGGATGCGAGATATATGTTAGAAATGAAGATGCTGCTACTTTATGGGATGCAGTTTTCAGTGCAGGGGATGAGTTTGAAATTAAGCCAGTTGGACTTGGAGCAAGAGATACACTTCGCCTCGAGATGGGATTCTGTCTTTACGGTAATGATATTACAGATGAAACATCTCCAATTGAAGCAGGATTAGGGTGGATCACCAAATTTACCGGCAATAAGGATTTTATTGATAAACAGTTATTGCTGAAGCAGAAAGATGAAGGAGTGAACCGGAGGCTTAAAGGTTTTGTGTTGGAAGACCGCGGTATCCCAAGGCAACATTATGAAGTAGTTAATTCCCAAGGTGAAATAATAGGAGAAGTAACATCCGGAACAATGTCACCGATGATGAAACAGGGTATTGGGATGGCTTATCTTGCAAAGGGTTACTGGAAAGCAGATACTGAAATATATATCAGAATCCGTAATAAAGACCTCAAAGCCAGGGTGGTCAATCTGCCTATATACAATAAATCCTGAGAAATGGCACAATCACTTAGGAGGATTGATACTTGTTTTTCACCGGCTTTGTATGAGCCGGATCTGAATGATGGAGCTATAGTTGTTGTAATTGATATTCTGAGAGCTTCGTCAGCAATATGCACAGCCTTTGCCAATGGTGCAGGCTCAATTATTCCCGTTGCAGGTATTGAAGAAGCAAGAGGATATAAGAATAAAGGATATCTGGTTGCTGCTGAACGTGATGGTTTTGTCCTTGACTTTGCCGACTTTGGAAATTCTCCATTCAATTTTACTTCTGAAAGGGTTATGGGAAAAACTATCGTCTACAGTACAACAAATGGTACAGGTATAATCAATTTGGCCTCCTCGGCTGATCAGATTGTGATTGGTTCTTTTTTGAATATTGAAGCTTTACTTACTTGGCTCATTAATCAGGATAGTAATATAATATTATTCTGCGCCGGATGGAAGAACAGATTCAATCTTGAGGATACAATTTTTGCCGGAGCAATGGCCGATGGACTTTTACAGACCGGGAAATATTCCACTATTTGCGATTCGACCCTTGCAGCAATTGACCTTTGGTCTTTAGCAAAATCAGATATTAGAGGATATATTGAAAAAGTTGCCCAGAGGACCAGACTTAAAGATAAAAAGCTGGATGACTGTATTGACTTCTGCCTCACAACCGGTTTCACCGACAAGATACCTGTTATGAAAGATGGCTTTCTTGTTAGCCTAAAGCATTAGATTCCATTGATTTAAGTTCATTCTGATCAATAAGTAAATATTTTATATTTTTGTTATATTATTTAATAAAGGATATTTTAAACTTAAATACACTAACCATATATGAAAAAACATAATTTTTATGCAGGTCCTTCAATACTTCCTCAGTACACAATTGAAAAGTCAATTGAAGGAATTAAAGATTTCGCCGGAACAGGTCTTTCAGTTCTGGAGATATCCCACAGGAGTAAGGAATTTGTAGCCTGCATGAATGATACCATTTCTCTTTTCAGGGAACTTCTTGATATACCAGCAGGTTACCATGTTCTTTTTTTGGGAGGAGGTGCAAGTATGCAGTTCTGCATGGTACCGATGAACCTAATGGAAAAGAAATCGGCTTACCTTAATACTGGTGAATGGGCCAGCAAGGCTTTGAAAGAGGCAAAACTATTAGGTGAAGCGATTGAGGTAGCCTCTTCGAAGGATAAACTTTTTAATTACATTCCTAAAAACTATAATATCCCTGATGATGCCGACTACTTCCACATAACAACCAATAATACAATTTATGGCACTGAAATAAAAAAGGATCTCAATGTAAAAGTGCCTCTTGTGGCTGATATGTCATCTGATATTTTCAGCAGACCTGTTGATGTGTCAAAATATTCTCTGATATATGGAGGTGCTCAGAAAAACCTGGCACCTGCAGGTATGGCATTTGTGATTGTTAAAGAAGATATTCTGGGAAAAGTATCCCGAACACTTCCTTCAATGCTTGATTACAGGGTACATATAAAAGGTGAATCTATGTTTAATACACCACCTGTTTTCACAGTTTTTGCAGCTCAACAGACATTAAGATGGCTTAAGGATCTTGGCGGAGTCAAGGTTATTCAGAAAAGAAATATTGAAAAAGCAGCTATTCTGTACGATGAGATTGAACGGAATAAACTTTTCAAACCTACGATATCTGATCCTGATGACAGGTCTCTTATGAACATTTGCTGGATAATGGAGGATAACTATAAAGAACTTGAAAAGCCATTTTCGGAATTTGCGAAATCAGAAGGAATGCTAGGAATTGCAGGACACAGATCAGTTGGAGGATTCAGGGCTTCAACATACAATGCACTGCCTGTTGAGAGTGTGAAAACACTTGTAAGTGTGATGAAGGAATTTGAATCAAAGAACTGATCTTCGTTAATCAGGTTGCGATCTCTATCTGTTAAATGTTTAACAAACGACATTTTTTATGAAGATACTTCTTGCCACAGAAAAGGCATTTGCTCCCGTTGCTGTTAGCTCTATGAGTGAAGTGTTTGATTCTGCTGGATTTGAGTTTATTGTTCTGGAGAACTACAAGAGTAAAGAGTTATTACTCTCGGCGGTTTCTGATGTTGACGGGCTTATTGTAAGAAGCGATCAGGTTACTAAAGAAATTCTGGAAGCTGCAAACAAACTTAAGATTGTTGTAAGAGCAGGTGTCGGGTACGATAATATTGATCTGGAGGCATGTACGGCTAGTAAAGTTGTTGCCATGAATACTCCTGGACAGAACTCAAACGCCGTTGCTGAGCTGGTGTTTGCAATGATGCTTCACCATATACGGGGAGGTTTTAATGGGAAAATGGGTACAGAACTCAGAGGAAAATCAATAGGACTGCATGCTTTTGGTAATGTTAGTAAACTAGTTGCTGAAATAGCCAAAGGATTCTCTATGTATGTTTATGCTTTTGATCCTTTTATTCCTGATAATGATATACGAAAATATGGCATCAAGGTGCTCAAAAGAGCTGAGGAGATGTACAGGATATGTCATTTTATATCCGTTCACCTTCCACTTAATAATGCTACCAGAAAATCAGTTGGTTATGATCTCCTTTCAAAAATGCCTTCTCCGGCTATTATTATCAACACAGCTCGTAAGGAGTTAATTGATGAGGAAGGACTTGTTAAAATATTTGAGGAGAGGCCTGATATGGTTTATCTCTCCGATGTGAAACCGGAATGCAGTAATCTGTTTAAGGAAAAGTTTAAAGGAAGATACCTCTTCACTGCAAAAAAAATGGGTGCTCAGACAGAGGAGGCAAATATAAATGCCGGTGTGGCAGCTGCCCGGCAGATTGTTTACTATTTCAATGATGGTAACGAAACATTCAGAATTAATAAATAACATTACCGGAAATATTAGAATATGGCAATTGTAAAACCTTTCAGAGGACTCAGACCGCCACAAGAAATTGCACAGGACCTGGCCTGTCTTCCATATGATGTAATGAATTCGGAAGAGGCTGCATTGATGGCAAAAGGGAATGAGTGTTCATTGTTGCATATTACCCGTTCAGAAATTGACCTGCCAGCCGGTACTGATACTCATTCAAAGGTTGTTTATGACAAATCGGTCGAAAATTTCACAAAATGGCAGGAGAGAGGCTGGCTGGTTCAGGACAGCAACCCAATGTATTATATTTATGCACAGACAATGAATGGACGGACTCAATACGGGATTGTTGGCTGTGCTGCTGTTAGGGACTACCTCAATGGAATTATTAAAAAGCATGAGCTTACACGTCCTGACAAAGAACAGGACAGAATGGTACATATTCGAGTTAATAATGCAAATATTGAGCCTGTTTTCTTTGCATATCCTGCTGTAAAGGAGATAGATGATATTGTTAAAAAAATTGTGACTACAGTTAAGCCTGAATATGATTTTACATCTGAAGATGGTTTTGGACACCATTTCTGGGTGATCAATGATATTAAAACTAACAGGGAATTAGAGAAACTTTTTTCTGCCAGAGTACCATATACCTATGTGGCTGATGGTCATCACCGAACAGCAGCCGCAGCTCTCGTTGGAAAGGAGAAGATGGATTCCAATCCAAAGCATAGTGGCAATGAGGAATATAGCTATTTTCTGGCAGTTCATTTCCCTGACAACCAGCTTCAGATTATTGATTATAACCGGACAATTAAGGATCTTAACGGACACACTGCAGAAGGTTTGCTCGAGAAGCTTGAAAAATCATTTATTATTATCGACAAGGGTTCCGAAATTTATAAACCTGCGGCATTGCATACCTTATCAATGTATCTTGAAGGAAAATGGTACAGTCTTACTGCAAAAGAAGGTACATACGATGATAGTGATCCTGTTGGCGTGCTTGATGTGACTATTCTTACTAATCAGATACTTAGCCCGATACTTGACATTCAGGATTTGAGAAGATCTAAAAGGATCGATTTCATAGGTGGAATAAGAGGATTGGGAGAACTTAAAAAGAGAGTTGACAGCAGGGAGATGAAAGTGGCATTCGCACTTTTCCCTGTTTCTATGAAACAGCTGATAAAGATTGCCGACAGCGGTAATATAATGCCTCCAAAAACTACATGGTTTGAACCTAAGCTTCGAAGCGGACTGGTTATCCATCTTTTAACATAAAAATGTGAATTAATAAATAATCATCTGTGTCTGATACTGCATCAAATATAACCAGGTTAAGAGCAGAACTTCCCCCAAACGTGAAGCTTGTTGCTGTATCAAAAACAAAACCAGTAAGAGATATCCTCGATGCATATAATGAAGGGCAGAAATGCTTCGGAGAGAACAGGGTCCAGGAATTGCTGAGCAAGAAAGACCTTGTTCCCTGGGATGTTGAATGGCATCTGATTGGCCACCTTCAGAAAAATAAGGTAAAATATATTGTTCCTTTCATTAGCATGATTCAATCTGTTGATTCATTCAGGCTTCTTACATCTATAAATAATGAAGCTTCAAAGATAAACAGGGTTATTAATTGCCTTGTGCAGATTCATATAGCAGAAGAAGAGACAAAGTTTGGTTTTAGTATGGAGGAGTTAGTTGATGGTCTTGAAAATCAGCAATATAAGGATTTGTCTTTTATCCGGATATGTGGTGTGATGGGAATGGCAACATACACAGATGATTACACCCTGGTGAGAAAGGAATTCGGCCATCTCAGGAACTGTTTTGAATTACTGAAAAGCAGATTTTTCAATACAGGAACCCAGTTCAGGGAGATATCAATGGGTATGTCAGGAGACTACAAGTTAGCCATTGAAGAGGGGAGCACTATGGTGAGAATCGGAAGCCTTTTATTCAGTGATAGAAAAAAATAGTAATTGATTGAAAAATGAATAAACTAAAAACAACCTACCTTGGTCTCGATCTCAGGAGCCCGCTTATTGTGAGCAGCAGCAGGCTGACCTCTTCCCTGGATCATCTTAAGGAGGCCGAAGAATGTGGAGCCGGTGCTGTTGTTCTGAAGTCACTGTTTGAGGAACAGATAATGCACAGTATTAATGCGGTGCAGGTTCCGGCAGGATACCCTGAAGCTGATGACTACATAGCCTATTATACAAAATCCTATTCTGTTGATGAATACATTGAACTTATAGGAGCTGCAAAAAAAGAACTATCTATACCGGTTATCCCAAGTATAAACTGTTTCTCCTCGGAAGGATGGACAGAATTTGCTGAAAAGATCTCAGATTCAGGGGCAGATGCCCTTGAAGTAAATGTGTTTTTCATGCCAACCGACAGAAAGAGATCATCTGCAGAATCTGAAGAGGTGTACTTCAACCTTATTGAGAAGCTTAACAAAACTGTCAGAATACCGATGGCTTTCAAGATAGGACCACGTTTTTCAAACCTTCTTTTCATGCTTGATCAGTTTTATATGAGAGGATTGAAAGGGGTAGTTATGTTTAACAGGTTTTATGAGCCTGATATCGATGTTAATAAGATGGAGATTGTGGCTGCTCCGATATTCAGTACTGCTGAGGAAAGAAGGTATGTTCTGCGGTGGATTGCCATGGCAAGTGCACAGGACTTCAAATTAGATATTTCTGCTTCAACAGGCGTCAGAAAGGGGGAAGATGCAGTCAGGTATATTCTCGCCGGAGCATCTGCTGTGCAGGTCTGTTCAGTCCTTTATCAAAAAGGGATTCCTTATCTGAAAACACTGAATGAAGAAGTTTCTGGCTGGATGGATAAAATGAATTTTAAAAGTATCGGAGAATTCAGGGGAAAACTAAATTGGGAAAATTATGAAAGACCTGAAGTGTTCGAAAGGACCCAGTTTATGAAATACTTTTCATCGCTGGACTGAACTTTGACTCATCCACCGTTTTATGATCAGCTAAGAATAGACTTAAGTTCAAGAGCCAGATTTTTCATTTCCGTATTCAGGAGCTCGATCTTATTATCGATCAGGTTTATCAGCTTATGCCTTTTTTCAGGGCTATGTGTAGCGGCAGATTCACCAATAACAGTGAGACACTCAATAGCTGTCGCATAATCGGAGATCATAAATACATTAGTCAGTTCGGTAGTATAGGAAGAATAATCAAGTCCTGATTGCCAGCAAGATGAGGCCAGCATCCTTGTGGTTTCAGGTTTCCATTTATTCCTTATTTCAGCAATTATTTCCGGTACAGCTGACTGGTCCCTGATATCATTCATAAAACCCTCAATTGAATGAAGGATTTCATCCTCTGTTGTACGGTCGTATAGAGAGACAAGTAACCCGATAGCTCCTTCAAATGGTTGCTCATCACGCAGCAGTTCAATTGCTTCGGTGATGAGCTTCCCGTTATTCATTTTGAATACTTCAGATAACTTTTTCAATTTGGCATCAGATTTGATCATCTTATTATTAAATTGCGGGTAAATTTAGAAATACGTTTTATTCACAGGGCTGTTTTTGAAAAATAAAAATAAAATACTAATTTAGTCCGAAATTAGGTTTGTTAATTAAAAAAGTTCATCATGAATAGAAATCATAAAGTGTTTTCAGGGCTTTTGATGGTAGTATTCCTGTTTACCATTATTCTATCAAGCTGTAAATCAGGTGGGGATAAAGCTCCAAAAGAAGATCTTACAGTTGAGGTAAAGGATAACACGGCAGTATATGAAGACATCAAGCAAGCCGAAAAGATTTTTAATGCTCTGCCTTCTCCACTTGAATCGGCAATGCTTATTAAATCGGCAGGTGCAAGGTTTGATGAGTCACTTCTAAACCCTGTAGGCAATGTTAATAGATTTGTTACAAACAAGAGCATGGCACTTAACCTTGGAATATACACATGCGACCTTAGTTTTGCCAGCCTCTATGAACAAACACAGCTCATTATTGACTATATGAATGCTGCCAAGAAAATGGCAGACGGGCTTGGAATATTAAAAGCGATTGAACAATCAACTATTGACAGACTGGAAGAGAATATCAACAATACTGAGGTGATTATGGAGATCGTGAGCGAGACTTTCATGAATTCCAACTCATATCTTGAGGATAACGGTCAGCCTGCAATTGCGGCAATGACTCTTGTGGGAGGTTGGTTTGAAGGACTTTATATATCAACTCAACTTGTTGATATGAAGGAGTTCAATGAAAATAAACTTGTGACAAGGATAATCGATCAGAAACTGTCAATTGATATACTTATAAGTCTACTGGAATCCAGTAAGGGTGATCCTGCAGTTGATGAGCTGATTGCCCATGTTAGTAAGCTTAAGCTTGTATTTGACAAGATTAAGATCACTACATCTCCTGTTCGCCCTGAGTTTGACCAGTCATCGAACACTACAGTTCTGAAATCAGAAGTTAAGACAGATATGACTCCGGAAGTCTTCCTTGAGCTTTCAAAAACGGTAGGTGAGATAAGAAATTCATTTGTAAAATAACAACAACTATGAGACTACTTAGAATATTTCCTATCCTGGCATTGCTGTTGATTGTATCAGTTAGCGCAAATGCACAGTGTAAGGCTTTCGCAAAAAAAGTCTGCCTTCCTGAACTCGGTTCTTATACTCACGATGGAAACTACCATGCTGCAGTACTCGTTGAGGGTGAAGAAGCTGAACTGTATAAGACATTCTATTCAGATATGGATTACCGGGTAGCAATATGTGGAGAAGATAAACTACCAAATATTGAATTTCGTATAATGGATGCCAACAAAAACGTGCTCTATTCAAATAAGGAAAATAATTATGCGAAAACCTGGGACTTCAAGCTTCAGTCTAGTCAGCAACTCAAACTGATTGTTAAAGTTTCATCGTTTAATCAGCCAGGTGACACACCTGCCAGCGGTTGCGTTTCAATTATGTTTGGATTTAAAATGAAAAAATAATCATATTTATGTTATGATCCTTGAAAGACGGTGTTATGGCCGTCTTTTCTTTTTATTGTACTTTGGATTTAAGATATCTTCCTGTGTGGGATTCAGGACATTCTGCCAGATCTTCCGGTTTGCCTTCATAAACAACATAACCTCCCTCCTCACCACCTTCCGGGCCAAGGTCAATAACCCAGTCGGAGCATTTAATTACCTCCTGATTGTGTTCAATAAGTATTACAGAATGTCCGTGTTCAACAAGGGCATTCAGCGATTTTAGAAGTTTATTGATATCATGGAAATGCAGACCGGTAGTTGGCTCATCAAAAATGAAAAGTATATGGCCGTTACCGCGTTCCTGGCTCAGAAAATAGGCAAGTTTGACTCTCTGACTTTCACCACCTGAAAGAGTACTTGAAGATTGCCCCATCTTAATATATCCCAGCCCGACATCAGATAAAGGCTTCAGCTTTTCAATTATTCTCTTTTCACTTTTTCCGTGGTGGGCACTGAAAAAATTAATTGCATCATCAATTGTCATATCCAGCATGTCATAGATATTCTTTCCATAGTATTTTATTTCAAGAATATCTTTCTTAAATCTCATTCCCCTGCAACTTTCACATGTTAGTTCCACATCTGCCATAAACTGCATTTCAACACGTATAATGCCTTCACCCTGGCACTCTTCACAGCGTCCTCCTTCAACATTAAATGAGAAATGCGATGCCCTGAAATTATTCTGAACAGATGCCTGCAGTTCTGAAAAAAGTTTTCTGATTTCATCATACGCTTTAAGATAGGTTACAGGATTTGACCTGCTTGATTTTCCAATGGGATTCTGATCCACAAGTTCAATGCCTGTAAGTAAAGCTACATCTCCAGAAATATCTGCAAACTGTCCAGGTTTCAGATTATTCCCTGTTATCCTGTTGGAAAGGACTCTGTAGAGAATATCGGAGACAAGGCTTGACTTGCCTGAACCGCTCACTCCGGTAACTGCAGTAATCGTATGAAGGGGAAATTTAACATCAATACTCTTCAGATTATTTTCCCTTGCTCCCTTAACCTCTATATAGCTGTTCCATTTTCTTCTCACATCAGGTGCCGGGATCTTGAGCCTTCCACTAAGGTAACCAGCTGTTAATGATTTGTTTGAAGATGTCAGATCCAGACCTCCCTGGTATACAACCTCGCCTCCAAGCCTTCCGGCTTCAGGTCCCATGTCGATAATTTCATCAGCTGCTCGTATGATTTCTTCTTCATGTTCCACAACAATTACTGAATTACCCAGGTCACGCAGTTCTTTTAATATATTTATAAGGAGGTTGGTATCCCTGGGATGAAGTCCAATGCTGGGTTCATCAAGGATATACATCGATCCTACCAGGTTGCTACCAAGCGAGGTTGCCAGATTGATCCTTTGAGATTCGCCACCCGACAATGTGGAGGATAGCCTGTCAAGTGTGAGATAAGATAATCCTACTTCAATCAGGAACCTTAACCTTACAAGAATCTCTTTCATCAGCCGTTCTGCAACTTTAGTATCATGCTCATCCAACTCAAGGGCTGAGATTATATCAAATAATTTTCCAACAGGAAGGGCTGAAAGCTCCTGTATTGATTTCCCTCCTGTTTTTACATAGCCTGCCTCTTTCCTTAGCCTCGATCCCTTGCATTCCGGACACGTCGTTTTGCCCCTGTATCTGCTGAGAAGAACCCTGTACTGGATTTTGTATTTCTTCTCTTCCAGGTGCTGGAAAAACCGATCTAATCCATAGAAGTATCTGTTCCCTGTCCAAAGAAGTCTCTTCTGTTCATCGGTAAGCTTGTAATAAGGTTTGTGTACTGGAAATCCAAATGATCCGGCATTTGCGATCAGCCTTTCTTTCCATTTTTTCATTGTATCTCCTTTCCAGCATACAATTGCGTCCTCATAAACAGAAAGATTGTGGTTTGGAATTACAAGGTTTTCATCAATACCTATGATCTTACTGTAACCTTCGCAAACCGGGCATGCTCCAATTGGATTGTTGAAACTGAAAAGGTATTCAGTTGGCTCCTCGAAAAGAATACCATCTTCCTCAAAAAGATTTGAAAAACTATCCCTCTTAATTTCATTTTCGTTGAGTACTAACACCTGGCAGTAACCCTTGCCATTCTGGAATGCAGTTTGTGCAGAATCAGCAGCCCGGCTGAAACTGTCTGCCGAATGACTTATGACCAGCCTGTCGATTACTATATTAATCATCTGACCGGGTTTGAATTTCTTGTATGATTTTAATTCATCGAGCCTGATGATCTCTCCATTATTTTCTATTCGGATAAAGCCTTGCTTCTCAAGAAAAGAGAAGTATTCAGCTGTATCAATATTATCGGGGATCTGACCGGATGAAGTAATAACTACTTTGGTACCTTCAGGAAGTGAAGCCAGATAATCTACAATGTCATCAACACTGTGTTTCTTTACCTCCCTTCCCGATACCGGTGAATACGTTCTGCCTATTCTGGCAAAAAGAAGGCGCAGATAATCATATATTTCAGTTGAAGTGCCTACTGTCGATCGTGGATTCCGAGTGTTTACCTTTTGTTCAATGGCAATTGCAGGCGGGATTCCGTTTATAAAATCGACTTCAGGCTTGTTCATCCTTCCAAGGAACTGCCTTGCATATGCCGAAAGACTCTCAACGTAACGTCTCTGGCCTTCCGCATAGATAGTGTCGAACGCAAGAGAGGATTTACCGGAACCAGAAACACCTGTTATAACCACAAGTTTATCTCTTGGTATTGTTAACGTTACATTTTTAAGATTGTGTACCCTGGCCCCCTTGATTTCTATTCCTCCCTGCATTCCGGATTCCTGGTTTGATTGTTAAATTTTCAATAAAAACCAAAAGTAATACTTTCAAATCAAAAAAAATCGTTTCTTTGTATTAGTAATTTTAACCAGACAAAGGAGGACCGCCTATAGAATATCTCTACTCTGTTTAATTAAAAGAGAGAGTTATGAAAAAAGTAATTTCCGATTATGAACTTATAACCAGGTTCATAAAAGGTGAGGAGGTCTGCTTTGAACAACTAATCCACCGTCATAAGAACAAAGTTTTCGCGTATATATCTCTTTATATCCGCGACCAGGCACTTGCCGAGGATATCTTTCAGGATACTTTCCTTAAAGTAATACAATCAGTAAAGGCAGGAAAATATTCCGACAATGGCAAGTTCCTTTCATGGGTAATGCGCATAGCTCATAATCTGATTATTGATAATTTTCGAAGAGTCAAGCAGATGAATACCATCTCAAATGATAATTATGAATCAGACCTGTTCAATTCTTCGAAGTTCTCAGAAGGCAATATTGAGAATGATCTTATCAAAAAACAAATTCAGAAAGATATAAGGATCATGATCAGCAGCCTGCCTGAAGATCAGAAAGAGGTTGTTATCCTGAGGCATTACGCTGATATGAGCTTTAAAGAGATTGCCGACCTGACAGGTGTTAGCATTAATACAGCTCTTGGAAGGATGAGATATGCTCTGATAAATATGCGAAAAATGATGGAAGAAAAGAATATAAGTCTGACCATTAATTAAATCTTCCTGCATTCAGGGCTTTATGCTTGTGAAATATTTATTTTATTTATATAATAATTTATTTTTGATGGCGTTTACTTAAAAACAAACGCCTATGGGACTAACTTCTACACACTATCTTACATATCGTGATATCAATGTTAAAGATGCTGATCTTATTGAAGATGCATTCGGTTTTGAACGAGATTTCAACGATGTGATTTTTTTGCTCAGAAAGTTCAGAGTTGAACCAGGAGCAACGATTACAAGGAGACTGATTGAGAAGATTAAAAACAGGAATCAGTAAAAAAATCAAAACACAGTAAAAAAGACTGTGTTTTTTTTGTTTGTTATAATTTAAAATAATATCTTTATGATATTAAAATAATATCAATGAATATGAAACAGGAATTTACAGTGAAACCCATTTCGGGTTATCTTGCGCTGCTGGTAGCATTTTTGTTTATCGCGGGTGCAATTGCCGGATTCTTTTTTGAGATAATCTGGCTTGGTCTTATACTATCATTGCTGTTTATCTTTACTGTTATAGGATTCACAGTAGTCTATCCTAACAGTTCCTGCGTTATGGTCCTCTTTGGAGCATATAAAGGCACTATAAGGGATAACGGCTTTTTCTGGGTAAATCCCTTCTATATCAAGAGAAGGGTGTCACTCAGGGCAAGAAACTTCAATAGTGATCCGATCAAGGTCAATGACAAAATAGGAAATCCTATTAAAATAGGGCTTGTTCTTGTCTGGAGGGTCCAGGAAACTTACAAAGCTGTTTTTGATGTTGATGATTTCCAGCATTTTGTGCTTGTTCAGAGCGATGCAGCTCTTCGCAAACTGGCAGGATTGTATCCATATGACAATTTTGAGGATCATGATGCAGTAATATGTCTCAGAAGCGGAGGGGAAGAGGTGAACTTTGAACTGGAAAAGGAAATACGTGAAAGACTGGAGATCGCCGGAATAGAGGTTATTGAAGCAAGGATAAACTATATTGCATATGCTGAAGAGATTGCAAATGCGATGCTCAGACGGCAACAGGCAGCAGCAGTTGTTTCAGCAAGATTTAAGATAGTTGAAGGTGCAGTTTCCATGGTTGAAATGGCTCTTGGACAACTCTCGAACAAGAATATAGTAGATCTGGATGAAGAGAAAAAAGCTGCGATGGTCAGTAACTTGATGGTAGTCCTTTGCGGTGATAAAGATGCCACACCAATAGTCAATACCGGAACATTGCACAATTGATATGAGTGATAAGAAACCATTTGTTCTCAGGATGGATCCTGCGAAATTGAAATCTCTGGAGAAATGGGCTGCTGACGAGTTCCGCAGCACAAACGGTCAGATTGAGTACATTCTTGATCAGGCTCTCCGGAAATCAGGCAGATGGAAGATAAAACCAGGAGAAAATAATATTGAAAAATGAACAGACAAGTTAAGTTTGTATGTCCCAAGTGCGGATCATCCGACTGCAATAATTTTAATATCAGAACTTCGGGCAGTCTTTTTAGCAGTTTATTCAATATAGAGAATAAAAAGTTCAATGCTGTGGTATGCAGCAGCTGTCAGTACTCTGAGTTATACTATGTACAGTCAGGCAGGAGGAAAGAGTTATAGTAAGTAAAGATGCTTACTGATTGATAAAATAAATGGAATGGCAGGCAGCAATGCCTGCCGTTTCTGTTCTAAGTCTGCTTGTCCCTAGGTGGATCGGCGTAAATCCATAATTTACTGCAGTTGCTAATTCATCTTCACTGAAGTCCCCTTCCGGTCCAACCATTATTATTGCATTGTCACTTTTTTTGCAGGCTTCTGATATTTTAACCCGCTCAGGGTAACTCTTGCAGTGAGCAATCATTCTGAGCCCATCGACCGACTGTTTTATAAAATCATCAAAACTCAGCGGTTCATTGATAACAGGTTTCAAAGCCTTAAGGGATTGCTTCATTGCTGAAATGATAATATTTTCAATCCTTTCGTGTTTAATAGATTGTTTTTCAGTAAGTTTGCAAATAATTGGAGTTATTTCATCCACTCCTATTTCAACACTTTTTTCAACAAACCATTCAAATCTGTCAGTATTTTTGAGGGGAGAGATAGCAATATGAAGCTTGTAATTTCTCTTCTCAAAACCATATTTCACCTCCAGAATTGTAATCTGGCATTTTTTGGGATCAGGATCACTTATCTCTCCTTCATAAAAGGTCCCTTTACCATCTATCAGTCTTATAAGGGATCCTTTGGTCATTCTCAATACCCTTATGCAATGTTTGGATTCCATTTCATTAAGCATATAGGAAGTACCTTTGATCCCAGGAGCATAGAATATCTGCATGGCATATTATTTCTGCAAAATTAAGAATATTGGCATACTGTTCTGCATTCTGAAATTCTTTAGTTACTTTGAAGTTGTTACAATCATCCAAAACATAAATATGACAGTAAAATAAAATATTAATATGAAGGTAGGTCTGATATCCGATACGCATGGGTGGATACATCCCCGTCTGTTCTTTCATTTTGAAAGTTGTGACGAGATATGGCATGCAGGAGATATAGGGAATATTCAGACTGCTGAAAAACTGGCTGAATACAAACCATTAAGAGCTGTTTATGGGAATATTGATGATGCAGCAGTAAGAAGAGTGTACAAAGCGGACTTGCATTTTTTGGTTGAAGATATAAGGGTATGGATAACACATATAGGTGGGATTCCTGGACATTATGATGGAAGAGTCAGATCTAAACTGTCAGAAAATCCGCCTGAAATATTCATTTGTGGACATTCACACATAACACGAGTGATGTTTGATAAGAAATTTGGTTTTCTTTTTCTTAATCCGGGGGCAGCAGGTTATAATGGATTTCATAAGTATATGACTGCCATCAGGTTTCAGATAGACGGGAAAAACATCCATGATCTTGATGTAATTGAGCTTGGAGAAAGAGGTAAGGTGATTATCTGATACCCTCTTCAGATGGTTCATCACTTGTCATCCTCCTCAGGAAACTCTGAAGTCTTCCTTCTGCAGCAATCATGTAGGTATAAGGAACTCTTACTGATGAATCAGGATGTTTCCTGTCGTTTATCTTAATTGCTGTTATCAATGAATTATAGGCCGAATTGCTTGACTGAGTCATAAGAACTCCCCTGAAATATGAGAAATAATACCATGTTGCATCATCTGCTTTAAGGTAAATATCCATCATGTCTCCGGATCTTCTTTTCTGGATTTCTACAAATCCGTCAACATAAATATTTATTGGCTGAGGGCCAATAAACCCTAATCCAATTTTACCTTTTGACCGGAAGGATGCGGTAGATTCATTCCAGTAGAACTTAACATCATTTAGGAGGAGCTCATAAGTAAACTCTTTTGGAAGATCCCTGGTAGCTCCAAAAAGATCTATGTCTTCCTTAAGCTGCGTTGCTGCCCCGACACCAAGAATGTCCTTCATGCCTTTACTGTAGAGATTTGAATTTAAATTGACAGGTGTCAATGTAGGCATCATCCTTATTTCATCAGCCATCATCTTAAGAGCTTCAGGTGAAAAATGGAAATCGAGTGCCACGATCGATTCAATATTTACAGTTCCTGAATCAATATTGTGAGTGTAATTACCCGCACTGGACATTTGGAAGAGATCATATTTAGTACCGAAGTTCAGTGTCCCCTCGCCTGACATTAAACAATAGTTTTTGTCAAAGCTTATCAGGTTTCCATTCAGACCCGGATCAGTAAGTTTTCCAAGAGAGCTTATGAGATATCGCCCCTTTTCTTTTTCAAAGTATAGATATCCGTTAGCATTAACAAGCGGTGCATCAGTCCATGATTTCTGTGCTGAGAGGAATGCAGGATATATATGTATTGAATCGGTATTTATATATGAACCCGAAAATATCAGGTTATCATTTATATCTCTTGGTTTATCACTTACAGGGATGAGAACCTTCAGTGGATCAATTGATGATTTGAATTTTATGGAATAAGAAGTCATCTGACTGCAATTGTGTACAATACCTGCTGCTCCTGTAAAATTAAGAAGCTGCGACCTGGCTGACAGTGCCACATCCCCTGCAAAGGTGAATGCAGGGCTAAGCTTGAAATGCTGGCTTTCCGGAATAACTCCTTTTGCTGTGGTTGTCAGTGTATCGACAGATAACTCCGAGAATCTGATTTGCTGAATTTCTTTATTTTCATCTACATAATCATAAATTCCACTTCCGGTATATCTTTTTGTTGATTCAATGTCGACTGATGCTGTGTGGAGTATATGCTTGTTATTCACTGCAATATATGCATTCTGCATTGTTTCTATCCTGGCCCTGCGGGTGATCCTGATCTTGCCGCTGTCAGGCTGAATAAGGGCATCTGCAACGTGAATATAATTAATGTTCTCAGCTTCAATAAATTCCTGATCGAGATTATATCTGCCCTTCCATGAGGAGAAGGAAATAGTATCCTCAATGTTATTTGTTGCAAAGAATGTCGGCTTATCAAGGTTGGAAAATGGCTGTCTGAGCAATTGGTCAGCAGTTAAAAGAGGGGTATTGGATTTTCCTTTCTGCTCCATATCAAGTATCCTTGTTTGCATATTATATGCAAAATCTGTCATTGTACAGATGTATTGAAGTTCAGGGAATTTTACAACTGATGAATCGGTATTGAGTCTGAATTTTGCCATCTGCAGATCGAAGTTTATATCTGTATTTGCATTTTCGGCAATAAATGAATACCCACTGGTCGACTTGGATTTGAGATTATAATCAGATGTGTCGGCCCTGATGGAATTTGATTTGAAGTTGAACATATTGGATGTTATCCTTGAATCAGTCATTTCAATGGCACCGGTAGCCATCAGTCGGGCAGGAGTGAGAGTAACAGAGCCATCTAGAGATGTACCGTTATTGAACATGTCAAACTTCTTGTCTGTTGCATTTGTAGCTATCCATTCATCCGGTCCCGTAAGCCATTTTACTGAAACATCTTCACTTTTAAGAACAGGAAATAAACCGGCAGCATCCTTTTCAATATTGAAAGTATTTGCCTGTGTTATCATTGAATCAGGAAAGAAATGAAATTCTTCTGACTTTGCAGTCGAAGTAAGTCTTTTCATGGTGCCACTCCCTATCAATCCCTGGTTACTCATGCTTATGGCATTATACATTTTCCCCTTTTCACCATAAACATCAATACCTCCTTCAGGTATTATTTTATTGAAGCCTAGGGAGTTATTCCCCTGTATTGTCATGAATTCTTTTATTGGCTTAAGAATATTCCCGCCGATAAATTCTCCTGACAGGTTAAGATCTTCATATGAATAATGATCTATATTTTCAAAGGTGAAAGGATCCACCTTGAAATAAAAATCTTTCTGAGGATATATACCTTCCAGACCTGGAATTTTATCGTAGAAGATATATGAAAAAGTTACAGCATTTATAATTGGATACTCTTTATAGTTTCTTAGTCCGGATTTATTAGCCGGATTGTCAATATATAGTTCAGCTGTACCAAGCTGAATCAGGTTCTCGATCTCCTTTATTATGGGATTTCCATACATATCCTTATCTCCAGTCTCTACAGAAATTCGGATAGAGTCAATTTTCTGAAGCCTGATCTTGAACGTATCATAGTTGAATGAAAAATTTTTCCCGTAGACTGTAAAGAGTCCCGCCTCGACAACCCCATCAAAATGAAGACTACGGTTCTTCTCTATAACAAGCTGCCTGTTATAAGGGTACATAGCCACCCTTTGTGAATCGCTGAGGAGTACACCACTTACACCGTTTACTGTAAGATTGTAGTTAGTAAGATCGATAACAGCATTATCAAGAGGTGCTTTAGTTGAACTTATAATTCTCATTGCATCGTAGTCAATTCTTTTACCATAGGAGTCAAGATAGTCTTTCGTTTTTTGCTTGATTGTCACTTCATTATTGGTTCTGTCGTAAAACAGGAATCCTTTATTGGCAAGATCAATACAAAGGCCCGTAACTGATTCATCAGGTTTGTTCAGCCATTTTGCAAACTCAGGTACCGGGAAGGTTTCTGAATAGTACCAGTCAGCAAATTTAAGAAGTCTGTTAAGGGGATGGTATTCATCAAGGCCCATAAGCCTGAAGAAATCATTTGTGTTGAAAAAGGACACTGATTCAAACATAGCTTCACCAAGAGAAGCACCTCTGGACCTCGATAAGATGATCTTCGACTGATCCATATTCCAGGTGAGATATTCGAAATACATATCGAGATTGTGGAATGAACTGTAATAGGGGCTCTTAGATATCGGGTTATTGGTTCTGAAAAGGTTGACCTGCCTGTTTGCATCGAAATAAGAGAATCCCAGATTTGAATGGTAAATAGAATCTTTATCGAGATACAATGTCATTGCTGTCTCCTGGCTGTTAAGACCTGTTTTGGAGAAAATAAACTCCATTGCACTTATTTTAAGATAGAGGGTATCATTTCTGTATAAGGTTATTTTCGCGGGAGTATATCTTTCACCTGACCCCTTTACTGTAGCTCCTTCAAAAGACAGACCTCCTTCATAATTGACACCCTTGAACATATTAGCAATTTTGAACTCTTTGGCATATGTTGTGAACTGAGGGTAATTTGCTTTTTCAGGAGAGCTGTAACTTGTTGCCCTGTCGGAAAGAGAACCAAGAACCGGTTCACTGAAATATGTTGACTGCTTTAGTTTTACAGAATCCAGAATGAAATTGTTCTTTGTAATATCTATAACAAATTTTTCAAGTTCAACTGAAACATCATTACGGTTAAAACCTGCCTTTTCCCATGTAACTAACCCTTTCGAACCTATAAACTGCTGAATATACGGATAATATTCCCCTGTGACATTATAAATCTCGGTACTGTCTTTCTGTGAATAGCATGTAAGTGTGGCATTGTCCACGGATGCATAGAAAACAGTGTCGTGAAGAAATTCTAGTGCACTGTTTTTCACTTTCCACCTTACACTTCCTGATTCATAAAGAATATTCTGTGTTAACATCATTGCGGTATTTTTATAATACCTGTGGAGATTGTCATTTGTGAACCTTGGATTAAATGCGATCTCGCTTAGTCCTGTTAACCAGTTTGTAAAGAATGATTTATCCTTAATATATTCTGTGAAAGTGACTAATGTGGTGAGGAAATCTTCAAAGTGAGGGACAGGTCTCATGTTCCTGGAAGACATCTGGCTCGAGATATCTATTATCCTTATCCTGTTCTCAGCATTGAATGTCGAACTATCCCATTTGGAAATAAAAGAATTGAGATTTATAAGCTGATCAGGCTTCAGGTTAGGCCCCATAAAGGAGACAAGTTCATCTCTGAATTTCTCAGGATCACCGGTAAATGCACTCTTCCCCTGTGAAAACAAAAAAACAGGAAAAACAAAAATTAACAGAATACCGATAAATGCTTTTCTGTTTAACATTTATTATTTTATTAACCTTAATTTCTCACAACTCACATCGCGCTCCACCCTGCATTACTCTAAACTGCTTCGATTATTCCAACAAAATCCTCCTTCTTAAGTGACGCACCACCAATAAGTCCTCCATCTACATCAGGTTTTGAGAATATCTCTGCAGCATTTGATGGTTTGCAACTCCCTCCGTATAAAATTGGGAGTTTTTTCGCGCAATCGTTACCATATTTTCCCTTTACCAGTTCACGGATATATTTGTGCATCTCCTGAGCTTGTTCAGGTGAGGCGGTCAATCCTGTTCCTATTGCCCATACTGGTTCATAAGCAATAACTATTTTGTCCATCTGTTCCTCTGTAAGAGTAAATAATCCCTCTTCCAGTTGTCTTTTTACAATCAGGAAATGTCTGTTTTCCTCTCTCTCCTTCAGAACTTCTCCACAACAGAAGAGCACTTTAAGACCACTGTTAATTGCCAGTAATGTCTTTTTATTCAGTGTTTTGTCGTCTTCGTTATAATAACTTCTCCTCTCCGAGTGACCAATGATAACATAATCTGCTCCCGTACTTTTAATCATCCATGCAGATGTTTCACCTGTAAATGCCCCGGATGCTTCTGATGCACAGTTCTGAGCTCCCAGAGCTATTTTTCCATGTTTCAATATTTCATGGGCACCTGCAAGATGAATAAAGGGAGTACATAAAATTACAGTGACTTTATCAGCCGGGTTTTCACTGAAATATTTATCGATTGATCCCGTCAGTCTCATCCCTTCTGCCAGATCCATATTCATCTTCCAGTTACCTGCAACTATCTTTTTTCTCATACAACTAGATTTTAAATTATGATTAATTCATTTAATAAATTTTCAGTTTTTATATTTTTTGATATTTAAGCCTAATATAGCCAAAAAAAGTAACAGGAATCCAATTATTGTAATAACAGTGAAAGTACCCGTTCCTGTATTCTTTGTCATCACCTTATTATCTGAAATAATTTCATGGAACCATTCATTTTCCGGTACCGTTGCCCATGACCATTTACCCTTTATTACGCCATCTTTCAGGAGCATATAACCAGGATTGGCTCTAACCATACTTTTCAGAGTAGTTTCGTCAACCGTACAGAAAATTAATCCATTCATGTATTCCACAAGTTCATCAGATGATGTAGCTGTAAGAATATAGAAGCTTATCGCATGTTGACCGACGTAATGTCCAAGTTCAAAACCTTTCAGTAGTTTAGCAGTATCGGCCTCAGTCAATTTCCCAGATATCATAAAGAGAGAATAGCCTTTATCGGAGAGTATCTGATTTGTGAGATCAACACCTGATGAATTAGTTATTGTAAAATCATGAACAGGTGGTTGATATCCTTTTTTGAGCAGTACTGTTTTCTGATCAACAAATATCCAGCTGGTATCATCTGCCGGATAATTTTCGAGAGTGAACTCCTTTTGTTCCCCATTTTTCTCATAAATAAAAGTGGTCTGATATTTATCCGGTTCAGCCCCTTCAGGAATCACCATCTGGTCAGCTATTTTGATTTCCGTCTTGTAAGGCAGGAAATCAATGATTGGCAAATACTTCAGATTGCCAAAGCAGAAGAGCGCAAACAACGCTGTAACTATACCGGTAATAATCCATTCGGAAGAGGTCTTAAAGAGCGAAATGGCCTGTCTTCGTCCTGTGAAAAGAACAATAGCCAGAGTTATTAAAATAACATTTTTCCAGAATGTCTGCCAGTTAGTCAGGTGGATTGCATCTCCAAAACATCCGCAATCGGAAACAGGATTGTTCAATGCCAACACAAATGTGAGTGGGGTGAAAATAATCATCAGCAGAAGCACAACCCAGATTCCAGTTTTTTGTCTGACGCCGGATATTACTGAAAATCCTGCAATGAATTCAGCGGTACAAAGCAAAATTCCAAGTGGCAGGCAGAGCCAGTCGAGCCATGCCATATTGAATGCCAGAAAATAATCATGAAATTTATAAGCTGAGCCAAGAGGATCAATTCCTTTAACTACTCCTGAAAAAATAAAAATCAATCCAACTATTATTGTACTTATCTGTCTGATAATTTTCATTTTATCAAGTTATTTGATTCCAATAATCCTGTAATTTTTTTAAATATCTCGACCGGAGGAAGCATTTCTCCCTTGTCATTGCTGCAATTGATAACAGCCAGTCTGTCATCTGATTGAGCTATACTAAGGTATATATCCCTTACTTTTTTCTGGAAGTCGATACTTTCTTCATGTATATCAACTGTACCGTTCAGATAGTGCCTGTCATTTCCTGTGCGTGAGCTTTTCAGCTTTTTCTCTGTGAACTTTTGCGGTACGTCTAAGAAGATATTCAGGTCAGGAAGCGGTAGTGCAAAATGAGTGAATTCGAGTGAAAGAATCCATTTCATAAGCCTATTCTGTTCATCTTCGGAATGTAACTTTGCACACTGGTAAGCAATATTTGAATAAGTATATCTGTCAAGAAGGACAATCTTACCCTCGTTAAGCCATTTCTCCAGAAGGGCAGCAGAGTCTTTTCTGTCACCGGCATAGATCATTGCGACAAGGTATGGGTTGACATTGTCGAGCGAGCCGAATTCTCCTCTCAGAAACTTAGCAATGAGTTCGCCGAAATATGGTTGATCAGTTCTTGGAAAATGCAGGTATTCGCAAGAAAATCCTTTGCTGATAAAGTACTCCTTAAGCATCTTTATCTGGGTTGATTTACCTGCGCCGTCAACTCCTTCTATAACAAAAAGCTTCATTAAATCATCGGTTTCTTATGTTACAAATGTAATAAGCTTAAATTTAAAATCACTAAATTCGGCTGTTAAAACAAACAGTAATTGGATAAGCCACGCTATATTAACGCAGGGGGAAAACTCATCGATTTTGAGGTTCCGAAAGTAATGGGTATAATTAATGTAACTCCTGATTCTTTCTATAAGGGGAGCCGTTACAATAGCGAAAAAGAAATTCTTGGGGCTGCTGCAGGAATGCTTGAAAATGGTGCTGACATACTCGATATTGGCGGGCATTCTTCTCGTCCGGGAGCCCAGGATATTTCTTTTGAAGAAGAGAGAAAAAGGGTTCTGGGTGCAGTCAGTCTTATCTCCAGGGAAATCCCGGGTACAATAATATCTGTCGATACTTTCAGGGCGGCAATTGCGTGGGAGGCAGTCGAGGAATCGGGGGCTCACATAATAAATGATATATCAGGAGGAGAAGCAGATAATGAAATGTTTGAAGCAGTACAAAAACTGAAGGTTCCTTATATAATAATGCACATGCAGGGTAATCCCCGTACAATGCAGGTTAATCCTATTTATAATGATATAATAGCCGATATCCTTAAATGGTTTGGCAAGAGAATATTCAGGTTAAGGTCTGCAGGAGTTAAGGATATTATAATTGATCCTGGATTTGGATTTGGTAAAACAATTGCTCATAATTTTGAAATGTTAAACAGACTTGGTGATTTTTCAATTGCAGGATTGCCAGTAATGGTTGGTTTATCAAGAAAATCTATGATATGGAAAACATTGGATATACATGCTGAGGAAGCTCTTGCAGGAACAATATCGCTTAATACAATTGCTCTTTTAAATGGCGCAGATATTTTACGAGTACATGATGTAAAGGAAGCAGTTCAGACAGTTAAACTATTTTGCAGCCTCAGAAAGAATGGCGGGTAAAATTAAAGTATTATTTTTAAACTCAATTTTAAAATGAAATGCCATTTCAGATAAAAATTCTGGATATTATTGATATAGTGCTGGTTGCATTTATTCTGTTTCAGCTATACAGGCTTATACGGGGTACTGCAGCATTCAGTATTTTCCTTGGGATCTTTCTAATCTACCTCTCATGGCTCCTGGTGAAGACTTTGCATATGGAACTGATCAGCGGGCTCCTTGGACAGGTTATAGGTGTTGGAGCAATTGCTCTCATTATTGTTTTTCAGCAGGAGGTAAGGAGATTTCTGCTGGTACTTGGTAACAGGTATATGACAAGAAGCAGGTTTCCTTTTAGCCGGTTCTTTACATCAGAATCAGAAGGGCAGGAGACACCAGGTCTGGCCGAGGAAATTGTTCGTGCCTGTGAATCAATGGCATCAAAAAAAACAGGAGCCTTGATTGTTATCGGTGGCAGGAGCAGTCTCGATTTGTTCACAGAGGGAGGCGAAATACTTAAAGCAAAAATCAGTGCAGAATTACTTGAGACAATCTTTTTTAAGAATTCACCACTGCATGATGGAGCTGTTCTGATTGAAGGAGGATTGATTCTGGCAGCAAGATGTCCTTTGCCAATAACTGATCAGGTTGCAATACCACCACATTTTGGTATGCGACACAGAGCAGCTGTTGGGATGTCAGAACATACTGATGCTGTCGTTGTCGTCGTTTCTGAAGAAACAGGTAATATAACTGTAGTGATTTCCGGAGAGATACGTGAGAATATTACGCCCAATGTATTGAGGAACATTTTGCTCAGCAGGAAGGTTAGGTAATCGGTAATCAATATTCGGTATTCAATAAAGTACTGCAACCTGCAACCTGAACCCACACAAGTCTTCTGTACATCTTGAGATTTGCGAAATCTGAAAATTTTTTGTATTTATTTTTGATGTTTTTAGTAGATTTGGAATGTATCTACATTTCGTCTGTTATAAAAATGATTGCCATGAAATCTCAGGGACTCAGATTATATGATGTTCATTATCATCTTTTTGATCTTAGCCACCCTAATCTGAGAGCATTTTTGCTACGCGATGATCTTATCAACAGTAATGCGGTCAGCAAGATAATTGACAAACTTCCTTTTCCGGTCCGTCTTATGCCTTTCTGGTTTATGAAATTATTTTCAGGCAGGGTAGCTAAAGAAATAAAAAAGTTTATTAAAGATGATTCTGACAGGATACTAAATCTTCTTTCAATGATGGAAGGGGCCATAGAATACCATTTTCTTCTGGTAGAATATTATCTGCTGAATAAAGAAACAGGAAAAGTGAAGTCTCTTTTAAATGATATCAGCAAACTGGTAATATGCCCCCTGATTATTGATTTTGGTTATAAAGGTATGGAAAAACCTGACTGGTTTTATAATTTTCCTCCGGCAAAACCTGTTGTAAATCAGGTTATTGATATTTTGAATGCCAGCTATTTCTACTATAACTACGACCTAATACTGCATCCGGACAAACCTGAAAAGTTCAAGCTTATTCCCTCAAACCAAAGTAAAGAAGAGAAGTTTTTTGAGATATATCCTTTTTTGGGAATTAATACTGTGAATTACTCATTGGAGGAGATAGCAGAACTTTTTGATAAATATTTCAGGGGATATGAATATGACATATTACCCGGTGAACGGCAGGCTAAACTTTATAGTAAGATGGGTACTGCAAAGGTCGACCTGGAAGATATGATTTTCAGGAGAAAAGAAAAGCAAGACAATGATTTCTATTCATATCTTTTTGCTGGCATAAAACTATATCCTCCTCTTGGATTTGATCCCTGGCCTTCACATAATGCCAGGGAACTTGAAAAGGTACGGTTTCTGTACAGTGAATGCATAAGAAAGAAGATCCCCCTTACAGTCCATTGCAGCGACGGAGGATTTATTACCTCTCCCGATTCAGATGCCCTTACAGATCCTGCAAATAAATGGGAAAAAGTCCTTTCTCAGGTTCAATTCAAAAATCTTAAGCTGAATTTTGCCCATCTTGGCAATCAGAAAGATGGTAAAAGTGACTGGCAGCAGGCAATTCTTTCAGCAATTGAGGGAAACAGGAATATTTATACTGATTGCTCATGTATTACGTCGAATGTTGATGACTATGTTACTGTTAGCAGAATAATAAATCCAGGAAATGAAAGAAATATCCTTTTTGGAACGGATTTTATTATCAACCTTATCTGGTCCGAATCATATAACCAGTATCTAGATAATTTTCTCCGGACAACTCATTTGAACCATTATCAGAAAGGATTAATGGGAGAGAAAAATCCGGAGAAATTTCTTTTTGGGTAAACTAGCTTTAATTTTTTGTCATGGAGTAACTCTGCTTTTCATCTCTGTGCAACTCTGTGTAACTCCGTGTAACTCGTGGTTTCAACTATTTAATGCTAAATTGTATGAGGGATTCTGCGTCTTTAACATATATATATTCTCTGGCAATTACAGGAAAAGCATATACAGGAGTTTCTGCAACTTTGTATTTTGCAACTTCGGAATATTTTGAGGATTCAGGACTGAATACTATTAAATTCCCGGTGCTTGCCAGACCAATAAGTACTGAACCACAATCTGAAACCGTAGAAAAGTCACTGTTAACTACATTATCTACAAACGATGTCTGACCAGTGGACGCATTCATGCAAAATATCCTCTTCTGGTCAGAAAATCCGAATAAAAATCCGTTTTTCAGGACAGGCGTATTCCATTTTGTTCCGAGTTCAGAATTCTTCCAAAGTTCAGTTGTAGAGAAACCACCTCCTGATTTTTCAACTTTAACACACACTGTACCACTGCCCTGACCTGTGTAGTAAATTATATTTCCATCAATAACAGGACTTGCAGCATTATAAAACCTCTGCTGAGGAGGAGTAGCTATCTGCCATACCAGTTTGCCATCAGCCACGTCAAGCGCAAGAATGTTTTTTTCTGTTATGCATATTATGTGTTTCCTGCTATCAATTTTCATGACTGATGGTGAAGCATATGCAGGTCCTTCACCATTCCATTTCCATTTTTCCTTTCCCGATGTAATGTCCAGAGCCAATATTTCGCCTTTATCTTTTGTCCCCAGATGGACAATGCACAGATTATCAACAACAAGAGGTGATAAACCTGTAAAGAACTGAGGTACAGCTCCGGTAGGGTTATCTTTTCTCCATAATAATTTACCTGTACTGGCATCATAGCAGGAAAGTATGGCTGAAACACCAAGTGTAACAAGTTTACCGCCTGTTACTACAGGAGTGCTTCTGGGTCCCGGATGTGATGCTGCTGCACCTGTAACGGCAATGCATGCATACTGGTCTTTCCAAATTTCTTTTCCAGACTTTGAATCAAGGCATGATACTACCTCCTGGTCACCTTTCCTTGTGTGGATGTAGATTTTGCTGCCTGAAAGTACGGGAGATGCATCCCCTGTACCAACTTCAATCTTCCATTCCTGCTTCAAATCGGCAGGCCATGCAGAAGGTGCTTTAAATCCTTCAACCTTGCTGTCTCGATTGATACCCCTGAATTGCGGCCAATCCTGGGAATAACTGAAGTTAACTGTCAAAAAAAGCAGCAAGCATGAAATAGTAATGATCAGCTTTGAGGTTTTCATAATTCAATGGTTTTTAAGATCTTTATTACAAGTAAAGTTAAAAAGGAAAGTTATGAATGTCAAGAGATCAGTATTTTATTTTAGGAAGGCAACAGGTTAAATTATACCGCAACCGGAATTCAATACCTTTTGGCTTAACTAACTACTATCTAAAAGTATAAGTAAACTTTTACCGTTTGTCATAATTATATGGTTTTGGAAATAAACAGTTTTATTTTACTTAAGCAGGCAGTAAAGAAAATTCAGACTACTTTGAAATTGTTTAATCTATTTTGCCAACCATATAAAAAAAACTTTGCCATATTTGTACTCAAGTATATGAACAATAAAAAATTATCAGTTATGAAAAAGGCAAGTGTATTTATAATTATCATGTTATCATTCCTGGGTATGCAAAGTTGTAATAATTCATCTGATCCTTCTTCATGGAGTGAAGATAAGGTAAATACGTGGTTCGAATCGGGGAAGTATCTTAACGGGTGGAGTGTAAAACCGGATGCCTCAGTAAACAAAAGAGAATTTGCAATTGCTTATTTTAACAACAAAGAAAGATGGGATAAAGCTTTTGAATACCTTATGACCACTGATCTGAATGCTCTTGAAGTAAAAAGACATGATATTGACGGGGATAACCTCTTTGCTCTTGTCAGCGGGTATATGACGAAGAACGAGGAGGATGCTAAATTTGAAGCTCATAAGAAATATGTTGATATTCAGTATGTTATTAGCGGATCAGAACAAATGAGCGTGGCTCCTGTAACGAAAAAGGGAGATGTTCTTACTCCTTATGATGAGACAAAAGACCTTGAATTCATGACAGTTACTGAAAGTTCTCACTATATAGCAACACCCGATAAGTTTTTTCTTTTCTTTCCCTCTGACCTGCACCGTCCGAGTGTAAAGGTAGGTGAGAATGCTCAGGTGAAAAAAGTAGTCGTTAAGGTTAAACTATAAACGGCAACAAGTTGCCGGCCACTGGCTACCGGTTAAAGGTTAATATAGTCTTTCCAGGCTCCTAAAGTCTGATGCCCGGTGCCTGTCGCCTGCAGCATGTTTCTTAATTATACAAATTGAACAATTGCTTCAGCTTTTCGTTAATATGTTGAATTTACATTTCTGATGACTACATTATACGATCTTTTAGAGGGAGAAGAGGGGATAATTCTGAAGATCAAGGGAAGAGGCCAGTTCAGGCAGAGACTTTCAGAAATGGGGTTCGTTGTCGGCAAGAAAGTTACTGTTATAAGAAAAGCTCCGCTTGGCGATCCTATCGAATATAAGATAATGGGCTATCATATCTCGCTGAGAAACAGTGAGGCGAAACTTATTGAGGTCGACAGGAAAGGAGTATTGCATGAACAAAATCATGCAGGAGTAATTCTGAGAGAAGGTGAGAATGGTTCATGGATCGAAAAAACAAAGCATATTCAGATAGCTCTTGTCGGGAATCCAAACTCAGGTAAGACAACGCTTTTCAATTATGCTTCAGGTTCACGTGAGAAAGTTGGTAATTATGCCGGTGTAACCATTGACTCTAAGGAGGCAAAGTACCGACAGTCGGGATATACATTTTCAATTGTTGACCTTCCGGGTACATATTCTTTAAAAAGTTATTCACCAGAAGAGATTTATGTACGCAACTATATATTCGATAAAAACCCGGATGTTGTTGTAAATATTGTTGATTCCTCCAATCTGGAACGAAATCTCTTTCTTACAACACAACTTATCGACATGGGTGTTCAGATGGTAATTGCCCTGAATATGTTTGATGAGCTGGGGAAAAGAGGTGATGCTCTCGATTATGAATCTCTCGGGAGTCTCCTTGGAGTTCCTGTGATACCAACAGTCAGTTCCAGAGGAAGGGGCCTTAAGCAGCTGTTCGACACTGTTATCGAAGTTTATGAAGACAAAAACCCTTTTGTAAGGCATATACATATTAATTACGGAATAGAAATTGAGAATACAATAAAAGAAATCCAATCAAGGATAAAAGTTGAAGAGAACAGAAGCTTTACAAATATTATTTCAGCAAGATACCTGGCTCTTGAACTTCTTGATAATGACAAGGAGTATTCAGAAAATATAAAGAGGTGTATAAACTCAAAAGAAATTATTGAAGTAGCCAGGAAAGAGTATTCAAGGCTTGAAAAACTTTATACTGATCCACTTGAAACGATTATTACAGATCTCAGGTACGGTTTTATTTCTGGTGCATTAAAAGAAACTTTTAAACCGAATAAGGTTGAAAAGCAGAGCAGGACCAGTATCATCGACCGATACCTGACTAATAAATATCTTGGATTCCCGGTATTTCTGATTTTTCTTTGGATAACATTTTATACCACTTTCAGGCTGGGCGGCTACCCAAAACAATGGCTTGAACAGGGTCTGGTGTATCTATCGGATTTTACCTCATCATTAATGGCTGAAGGATTATTCCGCGATTTTCTGGTTAATGGCATTATAGGAGGAGTAGGAGGGGTGCTGGTGTTTCTCCCCAACATTTTAATACTCTTTCTTTTTATTGCTTTTATGGAAGATACCGGTTATATGGCAAGAGCTGTTTTTATAATGGATAAGGTGATGCATAAAATAGGTTTGCACGGGAAGTCATTTATTCCGCTCTTTATGGGTTTCGGTTGCAATGTCCCGGCCATAATGGCTACTCGTATAATTGAGAGTCGCCGTGACCGTATGATTACAATGCTTATAACACCGTTTATGTCATGCAGTGCACGGCTTCCGGTTTATATACTCTTTATCAGTGCATTTTTTGCCTCAAACCAGGGCACAGTCCTTTTCCTGCTTTATGTTCTTGGTGCAATTTTTGCAATCCTTTCGGCACTTTTTCTTCGAAAGGTTTTCTTTAAAGCTGTTGATATTCCATTTGTTATGGAGCTTCCTCCATACAGGCGACCAACATTGAGAAGTGTTATTAAGCATGTGCTTTTCAGAACAGGTTTATATTTGAGAAAGATCGGCGGGGTAATACTTTTTGCATCGATAATCGTTTGGGTATTAAGTACTTTTCCAAGGTACCCGGTTCTTTCAAAGGACTATAATGCTGCATCAGCTGAAATTGAAAGAAGCAGTAAAAGTGAAGAAGAGAAGGATTATGCCTTACTCCAGCTTAATCTTGAGGAAAGAACAGAACGACAGAGCAACTCGTTTTTAGGTATTATAGGAAGGTCTATTCAGCCTGTAATGCAGCCACTCGGATTTGACTGGCGTCTTAGTGTGGCCATAATTTCAGGTATTGCAGCAAAAGAGGTAGTTGTCAGTAGCTTAGGGGTCTTATTTCAGGCTGAAGATAACTCAGCTCCTTCATCGCTGGTTGAGAAAATTCAGAACCAGAAGAATTCATCTGGTAAACCATTGTTCAATCCGGTTATGGCATTCTCTTTTATGCTGTTTATTCTGACCTATTTTCCATGCATAGGCGTAGTTTCTGCAATCAGCAGGGAATCGGGAAGCTGGAAGTGGGCAGCTTTTGTTGTAGTTTATACAACAGTTATGGCATGGTTACTCTCGTTTGTTTTTTACCAGGCAGGCAGTCGACTATTTCTCTGATTCAATACCTGATGCCTTTTCAAGCATCATAACAGCCTTATACAGGACTCCTGCCTCACCCCGGAATGTACCTGAACCTTCAGGTTTATTATCGACAGTATACCACTCGAAGAAACCGTTGTTGTCTTTTACTCTTTTTATCATCGGAGTAAGATTTTCATAAGCTTCTGAAAGCATACCGTATCTTATCAGTTGTTGAATCATCCTTCCCCCGAACCAGGTCCAGTCTCCTCCATTCTGATAACCATATGGATACATTCCTTTATTCCTGAAGTAACCCTCCGGATATGGAGGATACATTGTTAAGCCAATAGATCCTGCACCAGATGCTTTTACATTTTCAACCATCTTCCGGAGCGAGATCCTGATCTCATCGGTTGATAGCAGGCCTGCTTCAATGGCAACTGCAGTACCCCCATGGTAAAATATCTGGTTCTCGTTGAATCCCTCAGGGAAGGGTGAACCGTTCAGATATAGATGAGGTATGAACTTATTCGTATTACTGTCCCATAAATATTTCCTTGAATTGTCAATTAGATTATCCATTATGGGTTTCCATCTCAGTTCCATTTGTGGAGCCATTTCGATGAAATTTGCAATTGCAATTATGAACATCGCATTATCATAAATATCAATAGCATAATGAGTATCATCAGTAAGGAAGACCCCCCACTCATGTTCCGGTTGAACATCACCCCAATCTGCAGTTGTTGCACCCCATATCAGGCCGTATTCTTCGCTGAACCTGTTATTCATGAGAAAAAGTAATGCCCTTTCCATTCTTCCGGTTATGGTAATTCCTGCAACATTCTCATTGAGGAAATCTTTGTCTCCGGTAGTTTCAATGTATTTGTGAACAGCCTGGATCAGTGAAGATTCCTGGTCAGTCTCAACGGTGTTTTTGTGCCCGGCATATCTAGGTTCGAGAACGGAAAATATGTAATCGTAACCACCTTCGGTCTGAACTGCCTTCTCCCTTGGAATGAAACCGTCTATAATATTTCCATCCTCTCCCTGCATCTTGAAGAAGACCATAAGGTTCTCTTTAAGTGTCTGTTTGTCATATACTTTTCCTGATAGCTCGATAAATGTATTATAGTCCCTTATCCATACCTCCCCATAACCTTCCCCTGCATTAAACCCGGTTTTAACAACCTCAAGAGCTTTTTCCTTTACAAAAGGGATGTAAGGATCATTGATAATTTTGTTCCTCAGCTCATTATTTTCATTTGATGTCGAACACGCTGATAAAAGTATTGTGAAAAAAATAACAGTACTGATAGATTTCATTAAAATCTCTTTTTAAATTTTCATTTTTGGTATTCGATCTTCATATTATAGTCCCATTTGTCGAAATAGAGATTTCCTCCGGTCCACTCTACTTCTCCTCTCTGAAAATCATAAGGTTCACTCCTTGGATATTCCTTTGCTGGGTGAAGCGGGCCTGATATTCCATCGTTGATAATCAGTCTGTAGGCATCAATTCCCGTAATAAAGTAGTTTCTAAGATTCATGTTATCAGTTATCTGGAGGTCATATGATATATCTGAAGGTACCCAGCCGGTACCCTCATAGTAGACTTCACACCAATCGTGAAGATTTTTGCCGACTTCAGGTACCATCCAGCCGCTTTGCCATCTTACAGGAATCCCTTTATATCGAAGCATCGACATATACAAAAGTGTCTGCATCCCGCAGTCACCACGCTTATTTTTAATCACATAACCAGGAATATCCGGCATTAATGAATATTCAAGTGCTCCTGTCCATGGTATATTATCTTTGAACCATAAATATATTTTATGTACAATCCTTTTTGGGTTCTCCTCGCCAGCGCAGATACTATCAGCAATCCTTTTCATCTCATCTGAAAAATGTATTTGGGGCAGCTGTTCCGAAGTATATTTTTTGTAAAAGACTGAGCTCAGATCATACGGTTCAGTTTTTATCTCTTCCGGATTAAAATACTGAGCTTTTGATTGGTATCTGAACGACACTGTAAAAACTGAGGGGGTTCCTTTTTTTGCTGTTTGTTCCAAATAAATGGTACTGTGTACAGCAGAATCAGAGGAAAAAATATAATCCTCAGGTGATGAATTGAGCAATTGAATTTTCTGCTGCCTTGGATGGTTATTCTTTGGCCATGGCAGCCAACACCTTATTGTTTTACCATCAGGAACTGCATCAGCATCAACTGTAAGAATGTAAGTTACTTTAATGTTTACAGGAGTAGCAGGTTCTGAATTATGGCCGATAGATATCAAGATATTTTCTGTGTGTTTAAGCCTGAACCTGTTTACTGGATCCAGTTCGTTACCCTTCAACCATCCTGCCTTATCTTCATGGAATAATCTAAGCAGTACCATATTGCTGACTGCCCTGTTGAAATATCTCTTTTCTCCGTCAATTATCCTCGATTCAAGCCATCCTTTTTCTTCCCATTTTATCAGATCTTTATCAGTGTGATTGCCGGTTCTTCTTTCAACCTGTGCTTCCGCCTGTTCCCTGTTTAATGGAAAATCAATGTAAATTCTTTGGGCGATATCCTTTAATGAATCTGCAATTCTAATTAGATGGTTGTTAGTTGTTCCCGCTTTTCTGATTGAGTCATCAACTTCTGTAAGGAGTTTCAGGTTTCCTGCATCTAAGTATCTGAACATGTTTTGAATGATTTTTTCACTCCGGGATACTGACCTGAAGCTATATTTTCCCGAGCTGACAGAAAATATTACATAACCTTCTTCCTTGCCGATGAATTTAATTGATTCTGAGTCTTTTATGTCTTTTCCGTTTTCAGTTACACTACTCGCAGACTCAGCAGGGATATATACAGAAGCCGTACTTCCTACAGGGACAACAATATCGATGGAAAATGAATCCTTATTCTTTTCCCATTTTATTCCTGCGCTACCGTAGGGAGTAAGCGTGGAATATGATGACCAGGAGATATCTTCAACAGGCTGAGGTCTGAAGATGATGTGTTTGTAACCAGGTTCATCAGGATCGGCGTTCATTCCTGAAAGTTTTCGGTAAAACCAGGTTAGCCCCCCTCCAAACATCGGATGATTCCTTGAGCCTCCGCCATCCCATTTTTCCCAGGTTGTTGTTGCGCCCTGTTCAATCCACCAGCCGTAACCCGGTTCACTCTTCTGGTTCATAGCTCTGAAGGCAAATTCCTGCAGCCCATTCTCAGCAAGCACCTCAAAGAAGAACTGAGTCCCGAATATTCCTGTGTCAAGATGATAATCATTAAGCAGGATATCATTTTTAAGCGCCTCTTTTACCCTCTTTCGCTGATCATCCGGAAGCCCCATTTTAAGTGCAAGAATATTTCCTCCGTAAGGACCATAACTGCCTTTTGTTTCATTATAGAATCTCATTTGAAATGCCTGGCTTGTTTTATCTGCAAGTGCACTGAAGTATTTTTCATCTTCATTATTGCCGAGAGCTTTGGCGGCCTTAGCTGTAAGATCTGCACAGCGCCAGAGAAAGAATGTATGGACCATCTCATCGGGTGGCAATTTAACAGGAGCTACCCACTCACCCAGATTTATCCATCTGTTGGGATTTGATTTTTCAGGAGCCTGAGAATACATTATGCCATCTTCATCCGTCCATGTAAGCATATATCTGATATAGCCTTTCATCCCTTCATAGTTAGCTTCAAGAAGGTCTCTGTCGCCGTAGTGGAGATAATATTCCCATGGCATTATATTCATTGCCGCACCCCATCCAACTCCTCCTCCGCAACCGGGTTGCCATGGGGCACCGTTTGGGACATAACCGTTTTCCGGATTTTGTGCTCCAAAAATATCCTGTATCCATTTGGTGTAGAAAGCTCTGGTGTCAAAATTGTGCATTACGGTAACACAGGCAACCTGTCCATCCCCGGTATAGGGTGACCTTTCCCTATGAGGGCAGTCACTTGCTATTCCACCATGCATATTATCAGTCTGGCTTCGCCACCAGATCTTATTTATTTTGTTGAAAAGATCGTTTGAGCATTCAAATTTTCCTATAGTTTCAACATCAGTATACACAGCTTCAGCCTGAATCTGCTCAGTCTTGAGTTCTCCGGGCCAGTTTAATATTTCAACCTCTCTGAAAACGAACCAGGTAAATCGGGCTGCATATGACTCTGGTTCGCCGCCTTTCATTGTATAGGAGTTTTCGCCTGAAGGTGATTCACATATATACTTGAAATCTATTCTATTACCTTTCTCGCCAATGACATTCTTGATTCTCAGCCATCCAGATATTTCCTGTCCAAAATCAACCTTAAAATGGCCATCTCCAAGTTTCTCAATTTTCTGAGGAGCTAACACTTCCATTACTTTATCCGTGGGCGACATATGAGCTTTCAGAATTCCATCAGGAGGCTTCCTCAATACAGTTTCCTCCCATCTGCTGTCATCAAAACCCGGAGAGTCCCAACCATTTTGTTCAAGCTGCGCATCATAATGTTCCCCATCGTATACAAGGTCCATTAATATCGGACTTTTAGATGCTTTCCAGGTTTTGTCACTTACTATGACATCTTCACTTCCATCATCATACAATATGTTTATCTGTCCGAGAAACCTGGGAGTGCCGTATCCCTGAGTCCAGAATGAAGCCGGATTATAAAATCCGTTACCAAGCATGACCCCAACCACGTTTTCTCCTTGGTTCAACAACTTTGTTATATCATATGCCAGGTACATAACACGGTATTCCCTGAAGTTATTACCGGTCATGGCTCCTATTGGTCCAATATCGTCTCGCTTACTGTATAAAGTGAGATTCGGGACCAGAACATCATCTCCAACCTTTTCCCCGTTGAGGTGTAATTCAAAATATCCGAGTCCGCTGACAAATGCCTTTGCTGATTTTATCTTCTTGCCTATATTGAATCCTTTCCTTAGCATTGGTGCATTCGGGGGCAGTTTCTCCGCAGGAGATGTGAATGGGGTAACGGATTGATTTATTCCTTTTGGATATGGTGATTTGGGCAACGGATCCTCCCCCTGCCATGGGGCACCTATCCATGATGCTTTCCATTCCTCTTTATTCAAAATGCCCATTCCCCAGTAGCCAGGATTGCTCCATCCAGATCTTTTCCCCCTGTTATCCCATACTCTTACCTGCCACCAGCAATCCTGTCGGGATTTAAGAGCTTTTCCATTATATTTTATATTGATTGAGGCGTCGGAATTTATTTTTCCACTGTTCCACAATTCTGCCTTGCCTGCAATCAGATCTTTTTTGTTAATTGAAACCCTTATCTCATATGCTGTCTGGTAAATACCTCGTGAATCGCTGGTGGCTTCATTTATCCATGATAACCTAGGAGTTAAAATATCCACCATCGGAGGATCCGTAAGATTTTCGCAGGTTAACTTTCCTGGTTTGATATCAGCTCCTGACTTGCAGGCTTGTGCCAGTATAAGTATTACATATACCAACCGGATAATAAACCTTTCTATCTTCATCTTTGTTTCATTTAAGGTTAATAAAGATAAAAAATTATTCATACCCGAAGCCTTAGCTTGCTTCCTATGGTATTAATTCGGAATATGGATTTGTAGAGGATGCGACTTTTTTCTGATGTAATACTGCTTTCCTGGGTTAAAATGGAATACGCTAATTGGTCACAATCCGACCTTCTTCCATGAGGACGCTATAAAAATAGCCATAACCAAAATCCTTATCAAGGGTTACCTTACCTTCAAAAGTAACAGTATCACCTACTGATACATTAAGCATTGTGGTGACAGTAAGGTCGAAGACACCTTCTGCCTCAGTCCCATCCTGTATATGAATCCAGTTTTTACCCATTATCTCCTCATTAATTTTGGTGACTACCCCTTTTACAGTAATTGTCTTGCCTGAGAATGATTTCTTATCTGCCATCAGCCTGCCGATTGTTATGCAATCGTCACATGGTACTATCTTAATGTCTGCTCTTACTGCGACAGACTGAGACTGATGCTGCTGTCCCATCATTGGACTGTTTGTTTCCTTATTTTCAAATGATTCTTTAACCAGAGGGCCAGACCCGGGACCTTTGCATGAAGCTAAAGTAAAAGTGATGACAAGTATGGGAAGTATTTTTTTCATTTAGATAGTGTTTATGGGATTGGTTCATTAATAATGACAAATCCTTTGCCGCTCAATAGAGGGCAAAGGATTTATCAGACTCATGCTGTTATGTTCTTATTATTTAGCCTTTGAAGGATCGGGGTGAGCGATCTTGGCCGAATACTCAGCAAATTTGAATTCCTTGTGGAAGGGATTCTCAGGGTTGTGGCATGATTTACATACTTTCTCATCGGGAAGTATAAGCCCGTTTTTAAGAGCCAGCGCCTTGTTTTTCATGATTGTTGGTGATTTATATCCACTTCCGGGGCCATGGCACGATTCACAGGAAACTCCTTCAGTAACAAGAATACCTCCGCGGAGGTTAGCTGCCACGGCATCATAGGTAGAGTGGCACTTAAGGCACTTGGGATCTTTTGTTGCGTCAGCAATTCCATTCTTTTTTGCATAATCGATAGATTTCTGACTTGCAAGCGATTTAAGGGCCTGTGAATGTTTGTCTTTTGCCCATTTGTTGTACTGTTCACCCTTAGTCGGTTTATTGTGACAAACCTTACACTTATCAGCACCTATGTATTTGTAGGTTTGTGCTGATACTGTCCCTGCGATTAAAAGTGACAGACAAATCACGAACAGGATCTTTTTATTCATCATAACGTTTAAAGTTTAATTAGATTCTGGTTTGGTTTAATTAATGCATAATAAAATTACTCTGTTTACAAATATAATACAAAATGGATACCATAAATTTCAAAACTGATAAACATTATGTAAATGAAATTTTCTATTGTACTATAAGCTTGAATTGTCGGGGCTTTTATTAATTTTGCACATTCAAAAAAAAATGTGGATTTAAGAAATGAAATAAGCAGGAGGAGAACTTTTGCCATAATCAGCCATCCTGATGCAGGGAAAACTACACTGACCGAAAAACTTCTCCTATTCGGTGGTGCTATACAGACTGCCGGGGCAGTCAGGAGCAATAAGATCAGGAAGACCACCACATCTGACTTTATGGAGATTGAAAAACAGAGAGGAATATCTGTTTCCACTTCAGTCATGGCATTTGAATATAATAATATCAGAATCAATATCCTTGATACCCCTGGTCATAGGGATTTTGCAGAAGATACCTACCGTACGCTATCTGCTGTCGATAGTGTCATTCTTGTAGTTGACTCTGTTAAGGGAGTTGAGGAACAGACCCGCAAGCTTATGGACGTTTGCCGAATGAGGCATACTCCGGTTATGGTTTTCATCAACAAAATGGACAGGGACGGGATGAATCCTTATGATCTGCTTGATGATCTGGAAAAAGAGCTTCATATAGCTGTTTGTCCATATACCTGGCCTATAGGAAGCGGAAAACAGTTCAGAGGAGTGTATAATATATTTAAAAAAGAGATTCAGCTTTTTGCACCGGAAAAAACCGGGGTTCCTGAAAGCCTCATTTGTACACGTGATATCCAGGATCCAAAACTTAAGGAATTGGTAGGAGAAGATAATATCTCCAAGCTTTGGGAAGAGATTGATTTTATTGAGGATATGTTTGAAACATTTAATATGTCACTTTACCGAGAAGGATACCTGGCCCCTTTGTTTTTTGGAAGTGCACTTAATAATTTCGGTGTTATTGAACTCCTCGAGACATTCCTCGAAATAGCACCTTGTCCGGGGCCGGTTCAGTCTTCAGCAAGAGAGATCGTGCCATTTGAAAAGCAGCTTACAGGATTCGTATTCAAGATTCATGCTAACCTCGATCCTAACCACCGTGACAGAATCGCATTTTTGCGTATTTGCTCCGGGAGATTTGAAAGGAATAAGTTTTATTTTCATACGAGGGTAAAAAAGAACCTTAGATTTTCTTCGCCGGCAAGTTTCATGGCAAACAGCAAGAGTATTGTTGAGGAGGCTTTCCCTGGTGATGTGGTTGGTCTTTACGATAATGGCAATTTCAAAATCGGAGATACACTTACCGAAGGAGAAGTTCTTCATTTTCATGGGGTTCCCAGTTTCTCTCCCGAGATACTTAAAGAGGTTGTAAATCTCGATCCAATGAAAACAAAGCAGCTTGACAAGGGCGTATGGCAGATGACAGATGAAGGAGTTGCGCAGTTGTTTCTGCAGCAGCCCGGAAACAGAAAGATTATAGGAACAGTGGGAGAACTTCAGTATGAGGTTATCCGATTCAGACTCGAGCATGAATATGGAGCTAAGTGCAGTTTCACAAATCTTCCTTTTGTTAAAGCATGCTGGATTACAACAGATGATAAAAAAGAACTTGAGACATTCATAAGGAGAAAACCTGGAGCCATAGCTTTTGATAAGGAGAATAATCCGGTATTTTTTGCTGAAAGTGACTGGATGCTGAAACTGGCCCGTGAAAATTTCCCGTCAATTACATTCCATGAAACTTCCGACTTCAAACTGAAACTTTGATTTTGAGTCATAACCGGAGGTGGTATTTGCAATTTTTTTCTGACAATGAACAATTCAGGCTAGATGGTAGTTGAGGCAGGATAAAAAAAGGTTTACACTCTATCCGGATAAAAATATTCAAATGATAATCAATTTTAAGTAAATTCCCTGAAATCAAAGTATTCTTGAAATTATGAAAAACAAAGAAGCTAAGCAAGTTATCCTTTCAGCCTTAGCATTAAGCTTTATTACCACTGGATACTGTGCAACCAAGGATTCTAAAAATGCTGTACCAAAGCCCAATGTGGTCTTTGTCTTTGCTGATGAATGGAGGGCACAGGCTACAGGTTTTGCAGGCGACCCCAATGCAATTACTCCTGCTCTTGATAAATTAACTACACAGTCAATAGTGTTCAAAACAGCAGTTTCCAATACTCCTGTTAGCTGTCCATATAGGGCCTGTCTACTTACCGGCCAGTATCCTTTGACTCATGGCGTTTTCATGAATGATATCCGTTTAAATCCGGAGGCAAATACAATGGGTAAGATTTATAAAAACGCTGGCTACAACACCGCTTACATTGGAAAATGGCACCTCGACGGGCAATGCAGGTCATGCTACATTCCTCAGGATAGAAGACAAGGGTTTGATTACTGGAAAGTACTCGATTGCACACATAATTACAATAACTCTTTATATTTTTCAAATGAAGATACATTGCCATCCCAGTGGCCCGGATATGATGCATATTATCAGACTATTGATGCTCAGAATTACATCAAAGAACATGCGCACGGTGAAAAACCTTTCTTATTAGTTTTATCCTGGGGCCCGCCTCACGATCCCTATCAGACAGCACCTGGAATGTATAGAAAAAAATATAAGAACAAGGATATACTATTAAGGCCTAATGTTCCTTCCATAGATAAAGAGAAAGCAGAAAATGATCTGAAAGGGTATTATTCACATATAAATGCACTGGATGATTGCCTAGCTATGTTATTGAACACTATTTATGAAAATGGCATAACCAACAATACGATTTTTGTTTTTACATCTGATCATGGAGACATGCTTTTTTCTCAAGGGATGGAAAAAAAACAGCGGCCATTTGATGAATCGATAATGGTACCTTTCCTATTACGATATCCTGAAATCCATGGTCAAAAAAGTAAAATGATTGAAGCACCAATTAACAGCCCTGATATCTTGCCAACACTTTTAGGACTGTGTAATATAGAAATTCCAGGCTCTATTGAAGGGGATGATTTTTCAAAGTATATAAAAGGTAAAAAGAAAATGAAGGATAATTACGCATTGATTGCATCAGTAGCTCCATTTGGGCAATGGCAAAGAAAGGATGGGGGAGTTGAATACAGAGGTATCCGGACTAAACAATTTACTTATGTGAGGAAACTGGATGGACCATGGTTGCTCTTCGATAATTTAGCAGACCCCTACCAACAGAATAATCTGGCAGGAAATCCCGGATTTTTAAAAATTGAAGCAAAACTTGATAAGGCTCTTAAACAAAAATTGTCGCAAACAAACGATAAGTTTTTACCAGGACAGGAATATATAGAGAAATGGGGTTATGTTGTAGATGAAACCGGAACTATCCCTTATACACAATAGTAGAAACTTAAATTATTTTATGATCCTGATGGAGGTGATTTATCAGAAGAAGTCCTGTCATCTGCTAGGCGCTGATCCTGATGGAGGTGATCTATTAGAAAAAGTCCTGTCATCCGTTAGGCGCTGATTTGCAGGATTAGCTGCGCTGATCCTGGTTGGGGGTGATTCAAAAGAAAAAGCCCTGGTCTCCGCCCCAGGGGGGCGGATTTGCAGGATTAGCTACGCTGATCCTGGTTGGGGGTGATTCAAAAGAAAAAGCCCTGGTCTCCGCCCCCCGGGGGGCGGAGGGCCAGGGCCTTTCTTTTGTCGGGGTGGCAGGACGAAATATTACGGTTTTCGCATTTACACAACAGTTCATTGTTTGCACTCGCAAAGCCTCACTATATGACATTTTAAGAATCATTCTGTTATTAGCTGTTGATAACTCATATTAAA
>Ga0307375_10000288_pt1 | contig 67208 bp, 117 predicted proteins | sample TR1MG_FD_202531 | JGI IMG/M metagenome (GOLD analysis project Ga0307375, IMG submission 202531) | Soil microbial communities from Risofladan, Vaasa, Finland - TR-1 | ecosystem: Environmental > Terrestrial > Soil > Coastal area > Acid sulfate soil | place: Finland: Risofladan, Vaasa | collected... | reverse complement strand
TCGAATTTGCCTTTCTAAATCTCTCTTCTGTTTTACTTTGTTTGCTGGAAGACTTGCTATCTTCTTTTTCATCCATTCGATCTCGTGCTCGGCATTGGGGACATAACCAAAAGATTCTTTTACTGTTTCTCTGCGTTCTTGTTTCTCGCGTCTTTCGCTCTCTTGTCTTTCTCGTTCCCACTTTTCATCCTGTGAACGCTGAGCAAGTTTTGATCTTTGGCGAGATGTTAGTTGAGGAGGACGATAATCTCCCTCACCTTCTTCAAGACCGTGATCAACAAACATATCACGATCACGGTCGTAGTATTTTCCTTCTTTAGGGTCGTAGTATAATACTCCGCCTTTTTTAGTTCTGAACGGGCCTTCCAATCCTTGATACGATAGATCAGTGTAACGCTCGCGGTCGATCGGAGCAACCACACCCTTACGATTTACTTTGTCCCATAGTTCGCGATTAGCTTTTTGGTCAGCTTTACGGCGAGCTTTTTCCTTTTGCAATCTCTTACGATCTTCTTCCTTACCTTCTGTCATTCTACCTTCTAACCTACGAACAACTTCATTTACCATCGCACTAATGTCACTGCTGCCTAATTCGTCAGCACCTTCATGAAACGAGGCAACTTCATCAATAGTATCAGTAACAAACTCTACACCATACTTGGATAACAGTTCTGGTTTTTGACGAGTGATACGGTAAGCAATGGCATCCGCAATCTCTGCGGCACTTGCTCCTTCGATGCCTTCAGTGATTGCATCGTCTAAGCGACCTTTGCTATCTTTTGATGGCACGACACTCTTCACGCTTGAGCTTGTTTCATAATTCTTCTTTTCTTTTTCTGTAACAGATTTAGTCTGAGTATGTCCATCATTATATGTGATAGTCACGCGTTCTTTTTTATCTTCTGGATCTGCATTATTTTTTACATAGTCCTCAAATGCTGTTTTGAGTTCTTCCGTAATCTCACCAAGTTCTTGTTCCTTAACTGGTCGAGAAGTCTGAAACTTTGGCTCAGATACAAGCATCCCGTCTGCATAGGAACGAGCCTGTTGGTCATCTTGACCATTGAATTTAGCACGACGATAATGCGATTGCCAGATTGCTTCTTGCTCTGAATCACGTCTTCCTGCCTCAACCATTGGTTCTGCTGATGCTTCATTTGATATACGAACTTTTACCCAGAAGTGAGACTGCTGTGCAACTTTAGCCCCACCCTTGAATGCTGCCCAGTGATCACCGTCACCAACTATTTCGTGAGGAATGCCTACCTGTGTTAGTTCTTTGTCAATTCGACCTGCAAATTTACTTGAGTCCATTCCGTTGCGATAGTAATAGCCTTGACGGAAAACAAAGTTACCTTCTCTATCTTTGCTAATCTGATCTGCATTAATCGTGCCATCTTCCTTAGCTTGTTTTAATTTTGAAATGACTGATGGTGCTTTTGCTTCTGACATTGAACCGTCTGCGCCTACTTCGCCATACATTTCATCGCCTTCATCAAAGTCGAATCGATTGTTCTTTTTGTTTTTTATATCATCTAACCCGCAATCGCAGTCGTGACCGTAGTGATAATGACATCCCGATGCATGTTCCATCTCTCCCTCACAATTGCAGTCATGCCCATATCGATACGCGCAATCTGATGTATGGCCCTTAGATGGTTTTTTATCTAATGATTCATCGACGGGCGGTGACCATTGATCAAATGCAGAATCGTCGTCGTTGCCTTCACCTGGAAACCATTGCTTAATGTCAGGATCATTGTCATCTACTTTTGTTAAACGACTTGGGTGAATATACCATCCACGGCCTCCGTTGTCGTTAATACGAACACGACGATCACTTGGATCACCACTCATCTTGAAGATTTCTCCGTGAGCACCATCATTTTGTTGATCACGCACATAGCAGCCATCATATAGTTCGTCTGCTTCGTCTTCGTAGCTATCGCGATATTCTTCGTCGTCGTCTTCTGTGAATATACCAGCACCCATGTGCCACGCAGAACTTCCTGGAGAAGACCAAGAATCAGTATCGGACCCGTGCCAAGCATCTTCGTCTATCCCTCTGCCTAATTTTTCATTAATGTCAAACTTAATGTTTTTCATGTTGTCAGCAAACATTTCAACAAACTTATGCACTTGCTCAAAACGTTTTACTAAGCCCGCCATAGTTGCGTTCTTGATTGTCTTCTTGCGAAACTTCTCACTACCATAAACCATGTTTGGAACTTTTGGCGCAACAAGCATGTGAGTATTGTATTCCTCGAATGTGCCGTCTGTATTAAGCGAAGCTGAATAGCTTAATGGATCGTTATCTAAAATACCATTTGATACCTCATTTTTGCCGTTTGACAAACGAAACTTAAATGTAAATCCGCCACCAAATGCTTTTGCAACACCAACAGAACTATGCGGGAATACTTGCTTCCATGCTGCAACGACATCTTCATATGTCAGTGGCGTTTCTGCACCATTACCATTAAATAACGGTTCTCCTCTACCTGGATTTTTTACTGGATTTGACGGCTTTTCATATCTCTCTCTTTCGTCTTCGTCGATATGCGAAGCATCTGCCATCATACGAGATCCATAGCTTTCTGCAACCGCGCCAACCTTGGTCATAAAATCATCAAATGTTCCATTCTGACCTAATCCTGCTATACTAAATATTTCACCAACAAATTCTCCCATCTCATCTGGGTAACTTGATAATAGATATTCGTAGTCATCTCTAAATCTGTTTATGTCGCCTCTCATTAAATCTTTTCTTAGCATTTCATAAAAAGTATTAAATGAGTTTTTTGCTTGCTGAGAATAAGCAGCTGACCTGTCAAGTTGGTGGTAAGCAACAGTTAAGTATTCTAATATATCGTCGATTGGGCTTCCGTCGTCCTCATCTTCGCGAATATATGGCTCACCTAAGAATTTTGGATCAGCGGATTCGCCACCAACACCCATTCCTGCCTTAGGTGGATTCTTATCTGTGCCTTTCCAGTAGCCTCCGAACTTAGCTCCCTCTTTATGTTTTGCTGCACCGGTCATTGAACCCTCTGTTGAGATTCTGTCGATCGATTCAATTAGTTTCTTCATGTCTGACATTATATTTTTCCTTGTCGTGATTTATTAAGTGCTATCTCTACTACTCTTGCGAATCGCGGATTATCGCATTTTAGAACTTGTGTTCCTTCATTATCTAATACCCATGCACCGTTAGCAGTAAATGGAGTGACATATCCACCCATAAATTCAGGGTAACGGTCATCGTCTGCATCCTCTAACGCCTCTTTAACTTTTGCACCTTTTTTCTTGGGTTCAATAAGTGGAACATACTTAAAGTTTTCTTGAGTATATACTTCTTTTGGATCTACTGCTTCGTTATAGTTATTTACATAATTGTGAACATGAATCATCTTTTCGCCTGCACGAAGAAATACGCAATGTTGGTAATCATTACCTTCTTTTACGAACACCTTATCACCGCGCTTGATATTTTTGCTTGTGCAGATATCTTGCAGTTTAGATGCTTTGTGTGATGTAGGAATAACTTGACGCTTGATACGAGAATTACTTTTATACATATCATCGTCTGCATCTTCGTTTAAAAAGTCTTGTGGTTTCATTACCAAGGGTTCTCCATATCACCCCATCGTTCTGGGCTATCGTCTATATTTTGTTGCCATGCTTGCTTAATATAATCATTATAGTTTTTACCGCTCTTAGTGGAACGAACTGCTTTATCTAATTCTTCCATGCTATATCTGTCAAATAGTAAGTCAATTGGATCACCGTCAGGAAATGCATCACCGATTGCAGCATCAATTGCCTGTTGTACACCCTCGTAATTTTTCTTAGGCTTGGGCACTCTTGGTGCCTTAGGCACACCCGTTACTTTTAAGTTAGGGTGTTTTGCTTTTAATCTTGCTTGATCTTCTGGCGATTTAGCAGACCATACTTCGTGTGGGATAGTAACAAACTTAGAACCAGGCTGCATTGCTGCTTCGCTTACCTTGTTCCAGCCGTTCTTACCTTTACCGAGCAATGTCTTTTCGCTGTGCTTACCGCGCGGCTTTTTGGACTTATCGCCTGACTTCTTCCATGCATCATAGTCAAACTTTTCTTCGCCCTTCTTCTTTTCTTCTGCTTCGTAAATTCCTTTACCTAATGCACTCGTAAATGTTTGAGGATTTACGGAGTTGCCGTATAATCCCTTCTTTTTGCCCTTACCTACTCGTCTAATAATTCCCGGTGTTCCAGAAACCACTGTCGCAACTGATGCTGAACTTGTTCCGCCCGCTGAGGCATCTTCTCTAACAATTTCTTTATCTTTCGTTCCATCTTTTCTTTTGATAAGCAATTCAGCAGCCATCCTTTTTGTTTCAGGATCTGTGTAACTGTTTATCATATAAACCCGATCACCTGTCTTTTCAATTTCATTTGATCTTTTTGTAGCGATTTTTTCTATATTGGCATATTTTGCCTCTTCGTCTTCATACTTGTCTTCTTCAACGGGCGCACCTTGAGGAACCAAACTTTCATAATCAGACATGGTTAAGATACCATTTTTAGCTACGACATTTTCAGTAAATTTGTGCAATGCAATGTCATCTGGTGCATTCTCTTTAGCCCACTCTAAACAACGAATAAACAACTCAACGTCCATCTCGATAGTATCTACGCCTTCATTCCCCTCTGTAACAGATACTTTATTATATCCTTCAATATACCATGCATCGAGCACTCTATATCCCTTATTCTCATAGTATTTTGTGGCTCTTTTGACAGCAGTATCGGCATCGCCCTTCATACGAATAGTTTTTTGTATTTTTTCTTTTCGTTTGGTTATATCTGATGCGGTTGGGTCAACAACAGTTACACCTACTCGATGGTATGCAGCACTTGAGTTTTCTGGAGAATGCCCTGCACCCTGATCGGCAAACATTTCATCGACTTGACCAACAGTAGCACCAGGTCCTGACACTCTTTTAGTCTGAATTCCGCCAATATTATCTTCTTCAATTGATTCTTTTATTGCGAGTTCTCTAATATTGACATTAGTAAATCCGTGCTTCTTAAATATATCTTTTGCTCTTTGTTTAGCCTCTTCCTTACTTTTGGCCCAAAATTTACCCCAAGAGTAAGGCTTCTGATCCGAAGAGAATACTAATGTATAGGTTCCTTCTTCTTTGTTTTTTTTATCTTTTTTGCCTTCTGCAACAGGTTGAGTTTCAAGATCGTGTTTTTGTTTTGCTAACTGAGCCAGTTTTTGACGAGCACCAGCAACCAGAACCTTGTCATTCATCTTCTGACCAGTTGTAAATATATTATTAACATCTCTCATTTTTTGGCCAATTTCTCTAATTTCGGCCATCCTTGCTTGCTCTGCTGGAGACATCTCATTGATTTGTCCTTCAGTGACTCCGCCAAGATGTGATTGGATATCAGAAAATATAGTATCTATTAGATTCTTAGTATCTACTTCATACTCTTTGACAAACTTGCCGATTCTTAGTCGAACTACAGGATGATATCCGTTTTTTAGTTCGTGCATCACTGATCCAATTTTTTGACCTTTGTCTAAGATAGTTCCATCATCAATAGTTATATCGCCTACAGTTTTTGCTTCGTTAAGTGTTTTCTTAGTCATTTTTTGTGTCCTAATATATGTGTATTTAGCGCATTTTATTGTATCGTGATTATGGGAGTTCTTCCCTGTTCTGGCGGGGAACCGCGAATAACGGTCTTTAAGATAAGTTGCATTGATCCATTAATATCCGACAATTTACGCATTCCTAAGGCAACATTTTGCTTTACATCAAATGCCCAAAATTGCTGATTTGGATTCACCTCGCTTAACTCTTCTTCTATCCTTGGGAATTTCTCAATAACTCGACCCACTTCTGAGTGTCCGATTTTACGCTGTTTTGCTCTTATTAAGTAGTGATCGTCTACTTTTATTGTAAAGTTTTTGTATCGTGTTGTATGTATAATTTCTTCTTTTATTTCCAATGGTTTCTTTGGCTCTTCTACTCTGACACCATCAACGTGATACATCTCAAGGGCTTCTTGTCTTGGCACATCGTATTTTTGTTGTATTTTGAAGATTTGGTTATCTACTTCTGGGTCTTCTCTTAATTTGGCTTCTCTAAGATTCCAAGGAAAATCTTCATCAGGGACAAGTATCGACTGAGATGTTTCTCCGCGTGGAACAAGTTGGCTTCTTTTCTCCCAATGTGTATGTTTGGAGCGTTCTGCTGCAACAGCGTTCTTCTTCTGTTGTTCTCTGTGTTTTCTCTGACGCTCTTCGCCCTTAGATGTTAGTATTTCCTCGCCGTTTTCATCTCTTGTAGTGTATCCTCCAAGAAGATCGTCCACTCCTTCATTGACACCAGTTAGCTTAGTCTTCATTATCTTATATACAGTGGGGTCAAACTTGCCAAACAGGTCTGTCACGATTCTCTTCTGTGTGGCTTCGTCTGATGAAGCAAACTGTGCTCTAATTTGTGTTGCGCTATTCGCTGGTTGACCCAAAACCTCAAAGTTAAATGTCGGGACTGTCGTGATATAGGCATGTTGTGTCAATGGTTCTGTGTTGCTTAGATTGGTTAGAGCCTGGAAATAGCTTGGTGAGCCATCTTTCTTTGGCTTGAATTGGAATCGAGGATCTTCTGCCATGTCTTTTTCACTGATGGCAAAGAGTAATGTTGTATTGGCAGCATCAAATTTATCTACCAATGACATAGCACGATACGGTTGTGCATCATATACAATATGTGCTGAATTTACGCCAGTAAGCTCCATCATTTTCTTCTTATCGTCAAACGAGAAAGGCGATCTTGGCGGTTCTACCTTATTGCTGGTCACAATATAGACATTATCGGCGCCATATTTCTTGCATAGGTGATTATAAACAGCGGCATGCCCCTTGTGAAAGGGCTGAAATCTCCCCGGATAAACTACTAAGACTTGACGATTATCACCCTCGAATAATTCTGACACGAACATATAAATTCCTTGATATGTTATATTTATATGTTTTCGTGTTCTACTATATCATCTTCCTCCTCTTCCTCAAAATACTCATTGATATAGTCACATTTTAGCTCATATTGCTGATAATATTTCTCATTTGGTGTTAAAATGCGAAATTTTCCGGCGTATTTGATCGCTGCAAGCAAAGACTCGTTCTTATCTAATAAATCGCAGATAATAAACGATGAGCCGCAATCACCACCTATCTCCTTTATCTTGCTGTGCTGAAATTCGCTTACTTTGAGGGAGCGATGAAACTCCCCCTCAAAGTCGGCAATGACACGGGCATGAACCACCTTAGGGTGCGGCAAAAGGCGGTCCATTATTGACAATTTTGATATTACTGCACAATTATCCTCGTCAATTGTCAATTTACACTTCTTAAATTTGAGACTCCCTTTAGTATGGCTGTTATCTGGAGTTTCTTTCGTAGACCACGGAACCTCCGCGTCAACGTGATTAACGTAGAACGTGACTCCGTGGCTTTTAAGAACCCACATAGGAACAGTGGGATCTTCCAGGTGTTTCTTGTTGAAGTGAAACACCACGTCTGAACAACTATAATTAAGCATGTGCTACCTCCATATGTTCTTCCAAATACTGCTTCTGCGCCTTCTTTTTAGCCTCAATCAACAGCTCAAGCATTTCGTTTGCACGGCGCTGTGAGCTACGCAATTTATGGTAAACCTGAAACGGTGTGTTACCAGATTCACGTTGCGAGTTTTTGATTGCGTTCTTGCATTCTCGAATATTAGCCGATACTTGCTTATATTCTGCCTTCCACTCTGCACGGAATTCGAGGTAAGTTGCGCGGCTGTTAAATGTTAATACGTTTGATGTGTGTGTCATTTTGATTCTCCTTTTAGTTAAATTGAACTTCATCTTTGGTGCTGTAAGATCTCTTAGCATTGAATCTATATAAAGAATGCTTTGAGAAATATCTCCGTTTTTCATTATCGGTCAGAAACTCAGTTGTCAAGCTTGTGTAACCGCGCTCGTCGTCTGGTTCGAAAAATAACCGAAAACGGATATCTTGCTTCTTGAGGTCGTCTGCAATACGCAAGAGTGCGTCTTCAGATTTCGCTTCAAGCAAAATTAGGTGGGATGGTGTTGTGGGTGAGTTGAACTCTCGCCCTGCTTCTAAGGCAGAATGTGCGAGTTGAACCATTTGCTGCTCGATTGGCAGATCGGTTCTAATAAAACTATAAACGTAATTCTTATCTTCATTAATCTACAACATGGTGATGCTCCTTTCTAAGGTCAAAAGAAAACCCAAACATAGAGAATCCATGCTTGGGTGGTTAGTGATACAAAAATTTTGGTTAATCTACAACATAATATTATTTATTAGTTTTATTAGTTTTATTAATTGGTACGCTAACTTTTTTCATACACTTTTTAAGAATTGCTCTGGCATTTGGTTGCACCAGGATCTTTTTCAATTCTTTACTCATGTATGCTTTCATATTTTCTTCATTTGGTGCGCTTGGTCGGATTCGAACCGACGATCACGGGGTTAGAAGCCGCTGCTTTTGGCCAAACTAAGCTACAATCGCATTATGTATATACTATACACTCAAATGACCCTCTTGTCAAGGGTTATTTTGCATTATTTTGAGGTGCTGCCACGGCCGCCGCTACAGGTCCGCCAAGCTTGCTCAAATCTCCTTGGAATTCGTGCGTTCCGCTGTGGTTAAGCAATACACGTGAGTCCGCCCATATATCGTATCCAAGTGCAGAAGCACGACGGCAGAATGTCCAGTCCTCTGACAAGTAGTGGCCCTTCTCATCAATCACACAATCAAAGATGGCATACATATTTGGTTCGTATTGTTTGCCCAATCCCACATCGTCCACGTATTTTGTGTTAGGGTGAGCCGCGATCAGTTTCTCATATACTTCTCGCTTATACATTAAGAAGCCAGTTGCTGCTGTGTCAACAGTAAACAGCGGCCCTTGGATTTTAGTTTGCGGCTTTAAGTTGATGTTATATGCGATTGGGTATGCTTTCTTTGGATACATGCCGGCAATAATATCTTTGTTTGCTGCCATCATTTGTAGAATTGATTCTGCCTCAAAGCGAATATCTGCATCAATGAACATAAAATGTGTTGCTGCTTTGTTTGACAGCATCTTTGCCATCAAGTTATTTCGACCACGAGTAATCAATGACTCATTAACCATCGTATCAAGTGACCAGTTTAACCCTGCTCGACTAGCAAGCAAGATGAACTTAATAATGCTCGTCATTGTTGATTCAAGAAGTTGACCGCCGTAGCAAGGCAATCCAATATGAAGATGTGATTTACTAAAGTCGTATGGTGTTCCTGGTGCTTGATTAGGATTATCTTCTGCATACTTCTTTTGAATTTCTCGAATTTGCTGGACCACATCAGTGTGAGTCTTTGCATTTCCGTCGATATTAAAGTTTGGCGGTGCAATTGCTGCTTTTGTTTCTTTCTTTTGTGTTGCTGCTTTCTTCTTAGCCATGCTTTCCTCTTTTAGTTATGTGAGAACAGAACATTATTAATTTGTCCTGCAATAAATTTTACAATTACTGCTCTAATCCATATATGATTTCCATTAAAATTTATTAATTTTGGGACATTCGGCATTGATGTAATGCCATCGCCGTAAGTGGTCTCGGGAATATCATACCAATCTGTTGATGCCGGATCTGATGCCAGACTTCCCTGCAACCTAATAATGCCAATAAAGCTTGATGTTGTCGCATAAGACACAGTATGAAACGGATCTGTCTGACCATAATACCCGCATCCTGTTGTTTTGTCGCTATAGAACGGAAAGGCCAATAGTTTGTTATTTGCGTCTGTAGAATTCGGACCAGCATCCCATTGAGCATACGGTGCTGTCGAACTTGTTGACAAAGACTGAAATAAAACAACCGATTGATTAGCCATTATTTACTTCTACTTCAACGATAGCGTTTTCTCCGACTAATTCCTGAACGATAGATTCAACTGTGCTCGTTAATTCCTCTGTTGCGATAGGACTAAGTTCTTCGTTTATTCGCTGAATTCGACTAATACTTATTGTGATTGTCTCAACATTAATTGCGGCCATATTAAATCCCCTTTTAATTATTTATCTACGTGAGTCTCGAGCGGAAATATTTTTCCGACAAAAGTGGGGGAAATAAGTTGTAAGAACATAAGAGATTCCATATTGTCAACATAGAAATAGCCAGATATATACTGCTCGTCGCCATCTATGACCGTCGCCGGTTTACGCAATTTTTGTTTCAGGTACTCTGACATCAAAATTGTTCCCTCGTAATTATCTACATAGTTAGCAATTTGTGTTCTGACAGTAGAGTTATATCTTTTACTTCTAATCATTGCCCTAAATTTTAGTTTGGGGTCGCTACCAACAAAAAGAATACCGTCCTTAATTTTCTCTGCTGCTTCTTCGCTTGCCGGTTGAAATATATTAATTACTAGACCTTTAGCTTTAAGGGTGGTTAGCACCTCTAGTAGTTTTTCCTCTGTAACTGTGCAAATAGATATCTTATTTTTTTCTGTTCTAACACGAACATCACCCTTAAATTTTTGTAGTGTCTGGTGGACAGTGTAGATTTGTTTTGGGTCAGCTTCAATGAGACTTCCATAGCCCCAACTATTGTGCTTAGAAATATAGCTCTTTTTATTATCTAAATACTCAGTAAAGAGATTCAGTGATTGATACCTGTTTACTTCTCTATAGGTATAGATTCCAGGTATTTTCAATACCGCCTGATAGAAATATTTACCATAGAACATCTTACTTGTGTTCTTTATTTGTTTCTCGGTAATGTCAAACTTGGCCCAGGGATTATTCTGTTGGGACATTGATATAGCCATTCTCATCCACCAGCGGTGCTGTATTTCCTATTAGGGGTAATTCTGGGGGCACAACAGTGAACTCTGCTTCTCCGTTAACTTCATCCACTGTAATAGTAGAACCAAGAGGGATCGACGTGAACAATATCTTCTTACTCAACGGAACCTTGATGAAGCTATTAATCTTGCGAGCCATTGGACGAGCACCCATCTTGCTATCAAAACCCGTTGATACCAGGTACTCAAGTGCTGCATCAGTTAGTTGAACCTTAAGATGCTTGTCGCTTAATAATTCATTCAGCTCGCCGACAAACTTGTGTACGACCTTCACAATACTATCATGCTCAAGGCTGTTAAATTTGCAAATGCCATCAAGACGATTTCGGAATTCTGGTTTAAAGAATTCTTTAACTGCTTTGTCGTCTTCGCCGCTGCGCTTGTGGTCACGACCAAAACCAATTGAGTTCTTATCGTTTTCTGCTGCGCCGAGGTTCGATGTCATGATTATGATTGTATTTCTTGCATCAACCTTTTTGCCGTTGCTCGAAGTAACCACACCTTCATCCATCAATGAAAGCAGAATATTTGTAACATCTGGGTGAGCTTTTTCAATTTCATCCAACAAGATAATTGCATTAGGATTCTTTTCAATCTCACTAATCAACAATCCGCCACCCATGTTGCTGTCGTCATAGCCAACATATCCAGGCGGCGCCCCAATAAACTTAGCCACGCTGTGCTTTTCTTGATATTCGCCCATGTCATAACGCAATAACTTCATATTCAAGTTAGTTGACAATAATTTTGCAAGTTCTGTTTTGCCGGATCCTGTTGGACCCATAAACAAGAAGCTGCCGATTGGTTTGTTGATCGCCTTAAGACCAGCGCGAGCAACATAAATCTTCTCAATTACTTCGTCGATTGCTTTGTCCTGACCGTACAAATGTACGCGGATATTATCCTCAAGTCCTTCTAATGAGGAAGTAACATGCTCTGATCCAATCTGATCTGCTGGGATTTTGGTAAACTTACTGATTGCGTCAATGATGTTACGACGACTAAGAACGAATGGCTCATTCTTAATACGCAATCTCGCACACGCTGAGTCAATTAGGTCGATTGCTTTGTCTGGAAGTTTTTTGTCTGTTTGATAACGAACGCTTAAATCAACCGCGGCTTCAATTGCTGTTTCGTCGATTGTTCCTTTGTGGAACGTTTCAAAATGCGTTTTCAAACCACGTAAGATGTCCTTTGCCACTTCTGGAGTAGGCTCAGTGACTGTCATGCGATAGAAACGACGCATCAGCGCACGATCCTTTTCAAATGATTGAGTATATTCTTCCCAGGTTGTACTTGCGATAACTTTGATGTTACCTTTGCTCAATGCTGGCTTGATCATGTTTGCGAAGTCAACGCTCGATCCGCTTCCTTGACCAGCACCACGCATTTGGTGCGCTTCGTCGATGAACAGGATTGTTTTTCCTTTAAGGTCAAGAGCCTTCAAAACATCTTTAAGCTTTTCTTCAAACTCGCCGCGATATTTGCTACCAGCCAACAAGGAGCCAATATCAAGGTTATAAACGGTGTAGTCCTTCAAATATTCCGGCACCAGACCATTGACGATGTGCAATGCAAGTCCTTCCGCAATTGCTGTTTTACCAACACCTGGGTCGCCAACCAAGAGCACATTGCTTTTGTTTCTCTTGGCCAGAACCTCAGATATTTCTTCCAGTTCTATTTCTCGACCAATGACGGGATCGATTTTGCCAGCTGTTGCTTTTGCATTTAGATCAGTGCAATACTCTTCAAGAATTGAATCTGCTTTTTGTGACATGGCCGACTTAGTCCCTTTCTTCTCGTTATAGTTTTTTTGGTAATATGTTAGCAGGCTTTGACGATCAAGGCCGTATTTGTTGTAGAAATAAACAGCGGTGCTTTTATCTTCGGCGATGATGCTAAGAAACACATCAATGACCTGCATGTTTGTTCTGCCACTAAACAACACTTGTGTGAAGGCACGATTAAATACTCGTTCAAGAGCATGTGTTCGGCGAGGAGCATCGTATTCTGCTTTTTTACTTACTAGTGAAGTTTGACTATTGATATAAGCAACTAGTTCTGCTACAAGTTCATTGACTGCAATGCCATAATCACTTAGCAGTTGATAAAATGGCTGATATGTTACGAGAGACAATGCCAAATGATCCAGAGTCACATATTCATGATGAAGCTGTTTTGCATTTACGGTTGCATTGTTAACGATAATATCAATTTCTGGATTGGACTGTATCATGTTGTTCCCTATATAAAATATTTATTGTTTCGGCTTACAGTGCCGCTCGAATAGAACGGATTGTTTCTTTTTGTGATTCTGTTAAAGTTTCTGGTATTACGATATTAAGATCAATGATTAATTTTCCTCGATTGTTATGCTCGGTTGTGTATAAACCAGCATCAGGAATACCTAACTTCTTACCATGTTGTGAGCCTGGCGGAATGTTGAGCCTGAATATTCTCCCATCAAGACCAGTAATTGATTTCTCACATCCCAGTATAGCATCAAAGCAATTAATAGTCAAGGGCATTGTTAAATCAATTCCGTCTTGTTCAAAAACCGGATGTGGTTTAATATGGAATTGGACATATAAGTCACTTCTTGGCGCTGTTGTTATTTCGTGACTTCCTAATCCAGGATAACGAATCATTGTTCCGTGCTGTACTCCTCGCGGAATTTTTATACTAATTGCATTACTTTCTGCACCCGGAATCTTAAGATTTAACGTCTTATCTTGCTCCGCTAATGTATCATATAAGTCTAATTGAACTGCAATTCTCACATCTTGATTTCTTGCTGGTCGATGAGATTGCTGGAAATGTGATTGAAAGCCGCCTACATTGAATCCAAACTGCCTGCGAAGAAGATCAAGCATATCTTCATGCATGTCATTAGCATGACTGCTATTAAAGCTAAACTGCTGTCTACCGCCACCAGCTAATTCCATATCATACTGATGTCTTTTCTGTGCATCGCTTAGGGTATCATATGCTATCTGAATTTCCTGAAACTTTTGAGTATTGCCGCCTTCTTTGTCAGGATGATGTTTTGACGCAAGGGCTCGATATTTCTTTTTAATTTCGTCTTGTGGGGTGTCTTTTGTAACACCAAGGAGTTCATAATAGTTCATAGGCTATTATGCACTATTTGCATCAGAAAGTCAAATTTTGTTAAACCGAAATTATTGTGTTGCGTCTGACGGCGGATCTGCAGGCGGCATTTGTGGTAAAGCACTGAGTCCATTATTTAAAACCTTTTCCTTAGTTCTACCATAAGAGGTTACGCCAATGATGGTCCCCATTGCTACGTGATATAAACCTCCACCACTTGTTGTTAGTGGAACCCAAACTATCGGAGTAGTCAGATGCTCAAAGTGAGAAAACCATGCAAAGAATATCGGAGCAATCATGAAATCCCATAGGCAAACTATGCCGTAACTCCATGCCATAAAAGGACGCCATTGATTATAGACCCACGATTCTCTAGGATCGCCAGCAGTTGTTTTTGGGTTTGCCATTTTCTTCTCCGTAATAACAATATTTATCGGAAGAAGAGAAAAATATGCTTAGATTATTTCTGTGTGCAACTTTCTGCGGCAGCTTCTAGTTCTTTCTCGTACGCTTTTCGTGCCTCAATCTCAGATAATGCTTTTTTACTCTTAACAAATATATTATCTTTAACTGAACCAGTATCTGTTAACGGAAAAATCGGCTTTTCTGGCAACGTCACAATGCATGGCACCTGAACAATAACGTTATGATCAACGACTGTAGGGCCAACTGTGGCTAAACATCCGCAAAGTGGTAGAACAGCAATTAAAAGATATAGCTTATTCATATCATTTACCTCCGAGATAATCATCGTACAATGCATCTGCAGACTTGCACATATCTGTTGGATAAGCTGCCTGAGAAGCTAGAATATCAGACGCTTTCTTCTGGAATGCTCTTGCCTGTTCTTTTGCAGCTTTGAGGGCAATTGCAGCGGCTTTCTCTCTTGCTAATGAATCAGCAGCAAGCTTGGCATTAGCAGCCGAATCGGCATTAATAGTTGCCAAGTAACTAGTATTCTGAGCTTTTAGCTGGCCGTTTGTTACTAATGAGTCGACATATTTTCCATGATAGTAATAGGTACCAAAACCTAAGCCAATTATTATTAATATGATTACGCCGGCAATGATAGCGTCAACTTCGAGTTTTTGTAGATTGAACATATTATGCTCCTTGTAGGACTGCAATAGCGTTATTATAACGAGCTGTTCTATCTGGCAATCCAATTGTGCCGCCATTAATTCTCTTCGTCATGTTTAGAACATCACCTGCATCTGCAAACTGATTTATGGAGTGTGATTCCCAAAACCAACATGCACTTTGAACAGCTATATCTAAATCGGTTTCTAATAGCTCGGGCGTATCTAATATACGCAAGTCATTGTAGACAAACGTGCTAAATGCCGCATAATTAGCCTTGCCTGTAATTTGAATAGGGCCACGACCATGGAATTTCCATCCATCACCGCTCGCTTCGTCTCCGTTCCCCATACGATTTGCATAAGCACAGTTAGCAATCTTTTCTGGATTACGAGCATATTGGTCAACTGTGTTAGAGCTAAAATGACTTGGCCAAACAGCAAGTAATGCTGAAGCACTGTAGTTAAGATTCTCATGTAAATGGTTAAAATCACCTGATTCATGAGCACACTGAGATAAGAATCCAGCTACTCTTAATTCTGTATCAATGTTATAAGCTGCGAGATTGTTGTTTAGTGCTGTAAACCAAGCATCTACGTTAGTGTCTGTAGGAATTATCTTCTGTAGTTGGTCAACCGTGAAGGTGAAATTAAGTGTCATATGTTTATCCTTAGTATTTTCCTCTGGAACGACAGGCGTTACTTGAGTACTCTTATTAAAGTATTTATATATCGACGATAGGACTGAATTAAAAATTATCTGATACCAGCTTGGATTTGAATATTCAAGATTTCCATATCAGTGGTTTTTTTCGGTTGAATGCGAACTCCGGCCGCTGCGCGAAGATTATTAAGGGCTATGCTTTCTTCTAAATCGTTGCTTGTTTTTGCTTCATATTCTTCAGGAGAGGTAATAACTTTGTCTTCTAAGTTCTTTATTGTAACAGGCAGCTTATCATCTTTGTTATAATAGCTAAATGTCCAGTCTTCTGTTTTTTGATCAGTTAGATTCATTAAATCTTCAAGCATTTCGTAAATGTGTTTTGGTGCTTCTGGTTTGCGTTGCAATTCAATGAATACCATATAGTTACCGTCTGATGTCTCACCACTAGAAACGTCAGCATCTAATACCCAATCATAGCTCTTCTCAACAAAGCTTACGATATCATCTGCAGGTTCTTTGCCTAGTACGGTCATGCCAACGACGACGATGTCCTTATCCTCGCCCATCTTGCTACGGAATTCGTCGATTGACATTAAAGGTTGAACAAGACGAGCTAAGTCGCCCATCTCTATACCTTCAGCTAAATTACTGTGGTGGTTGCTGTGCATATTCTTCTCCGCCCATTCCTTGTTCTTGACCTAAGCCTTGTCCCATTCCTGGTTCTTGGTTAGTATTCTCTGTTTCGTCTGCCCCGGTTTCGTATGCTTGATTTACGTCTTCTAGATCAATGTTTTCATCTTCAATCTCGACAGATCCTTTCTCAATATCATCCATCAAACTCTTAGGCATTGTGATTGTTACAAGCCAAATTGGCACTTTTGTTGTCTTAGCTATTTTGGTACCAGGCTTAAAATCTTTAGGAGATTTTGGCTTGACTGGATATTCTAGCATGTCTTTCTTGTAGGTAACTTGACAGTTATAATTGAGTAACTGTTCTCCACCTCTTGGGTCAGGCATTAAGCTATATGGGAACATCCAAGTGCAGGTTACGAAGTATTTCTCGTAGTCTGGCCCTTTGACTAACTCGCCCTTCTTCCAATTTGCAAAGGCATAAACATCTAGCTCGTCAATGACGCGCTCATAATCGAGTAAGGTAGCAAGTGCGCTATCACTCATAAAGATTTCTTTAACGTTTTCTAATGCATCTTTTATGGATTGACTCATTGTTGCTCCAAAGTAATATATGTATTTAGTTGAAAGTGAGATTCAGAAGTAAAATAATTGGTTGGGGTAGTCTACTATTTAGTGGTTTTATCCAAACTTATATGCTGTGTTATTGCTTTACCTCTTAATGCCTTAAATATTTTAGTGGAATACAAAACCACACATAACTTAAAGGAGTAGTTCATTGTCCAGAAACCGTAGAAGTACACACAAAATGCAGGGTCAGGAGTATGAGATGTTAGTACAGAGTCAAAAGCCAAATAGAGGAGGACGGAAACACCCAGAGCTAGACAACGTGTTTAGCTTTAAGACTTTTGTTGAACAAAGAAAAACGGTATCGTTGCACCCTAAGAGTGAGAAGCAAAGAGAATATATTGATATGCTGACAGATCCAGAGAAGAAGGTAGTCTTTGCAACTGGCCCAGCAGGAACAGGCAAGACTATGTTAGCTGTCTTATCTGCAATAAAGGCTCTAAAAAACGGACAAATCAATAAGATCATTATTACTCGTCCGGCAGTAGGAGTAGACGACGAAAAGCATGGCTTCTTACCGGGAACATTACTTGAGAAACTATTACCTTGGGCAATTCCGGTTATGGATATCTTTAAGGAGCATTATTCTCCTATAGATTTAAAGCGTATGTTGGAAGATGAGACACTTGAATTAGCTGCGCTCTCGATGTTGCGTGGTAGAACATTTAAGAAAGCAGTTATTATTGTTGATGAAGCACAAAATACAAGTGTTAATTCAATGAAGATGGTGTTAACAAGATTAGGGGACGAATCCAAAATGATTATCACTGGTGACATTAACCAGCACGATAAGTTATTTGCTAAGGATAACGGACTTAAGGATTTCACTGAGCGGTTATCGCGTAGTAGCAGCGATGCAATTTGCATGGTAACATTCTCAGGGAAAGATATACAACGTCATCCAGTTGTAGAAGAAGTACTCAAGCTTTACGGAGAGATTTAGGACTTAAATTAGTACATTTAATTATCAGGGGAGCAAAGAATGAAAAGAATAGCTGTACTCTTTGCTCCTAATACGAGGCCACATACATACGCTTGGGTTTTCCCAACTTTCACTGACCAGATACGGTTTTAGCCCGTAAATGATAATTTTATAGTAATAATGCGAGTATTCTAAGACATTGTGTAAGATAAGTATTAAGTATTAGTCAGGATAAATATCTATATGCAATCAGATCTAGCAAATAACATAGTTTCTTGGGCAGTTGGCGCACCAGCAGTTGGTGTCGTTATCGCCTATGGCATCTCGATTATTCGTCGTCGTATGGCAACAGATATTAAGTCGGCCAAAGAAGATAAAGAGTATTCTAATATGTTAGAAACATATAAGAAAGAACGAGATGAAATTAGAGAAGATCGAGACAGGACTGTAGCAAGAATTATTGCAATTGAAGCAGAAAGAAACGAAGCAGTCAGCTTAGTCGGAAAGTTGGGAGCTGAAGTTCAGTTCTTATCTGTTCAAGTTACCGAATTAAAAGTATTGGTTGAAAGATTAGGCACAAGCTTAGAACAATCCCGCAATGAGATGAACAGGGTTGCAGTTGAGAATGCTCGGTTATCATCGCACGTTAGCCATCTAGAAAGTATTGTAGAACAAAGAAAAAAACCAAGAGACTCTGCTTCACATTAGAACTAAGTAGTTTTTACCGACGCAAGATAATCGTCAATAAACTTAGTATCGTCGAGAAGAACGTTTGGGTCAGTCCAAGAAAATTTATGAGCAGGCGATTTAAACGAGAACGGCTCAAGATATGTACGTTTTAGTATTGCCCAAGTTGTTGCTTCTTCGTATTCTTTGAGCTGTTTGTCGTATTCTTCTTTAGCAATTTTCCCCTCATCTACAGTAGGCCAATCAAAGTCAAATATTTTAACGTCCCAGCTGAAGCAATGTGGGCCGTCGTAATAGTGAACTCCCGCTAAGTAGGAGATGTGAGAAATTTGGTTCCATGGGCCATCATATCCTCCGCTACCACCAGTTCCTGGATGAACGCCATTTATTCCCATCTTAGTGCTTAGACGCATAAAATCTGGGCGGTCTTTAAAGCGAATCCATACTCTGCCTACCCAACCCGGATAACTTGTTGGCTTATTCTCATCTCGCATAAAGTTAGTTTTATAGCCGCGCGGTGCAGAATGCGAATTGCTTACTTTGTTAGACCAAACAACATCCCAAGCAAGCCCAGTCACTTTTGGGCCTACTTTATTCATTGCCTCAATAAAGTATGGGCCAATCTCGTCTATTGTTTTTGGTTCATTCATGATTTTTCTTTTTAAGTGCGACCCATGCTTCTGGATCAATGGCATGAACTATTTTTTTAGGTTTTTTCTTATGTGTGAGATACTCATACATTCGTTCTTGTGCTGCTTGTATCGTCGGCAAGCCACAGTGTGTTGCTTGAAACTCGAAGGCTGCCCAGCTCTCATCCAAATCATGTTTATCAATTCCCCGCCAAGAAGGAAAACTTAAATATTGAGGAACAAATACTCCTTCAATTTCGAGGATTCTTTTTCGTTGTATCAGAATAAGTAGAAATGTTTTTATGTTATTCATCGTCGCGAATATGGTTTTGTTCTTCTATTGAATTCTTCTTCGGTGATCTCATGACCATTTAGATACCAACATTTGCTGCCATCTGCATATTCAATTGCTGGTCCATCAACTCTGTGTAATTGATTATTTAGATACCAACATTTGCTGCCATCTGCATATTCAATTGCTGGTCCATCAACTCTGTGTCGTTGACCATTTAGATACCAACTCTTTGTGCCATTTGAATATTCAATTGCTGGCCCATCAACTCTGTGTCGTTGATCATTTAGAAACCAATGTTTGCTGCCATCTGCATCTTCAATTGCTGGTCCATCAATTCTGTGTAATTGATTATTTAGATACCAATGCTTTGCGCCATCTGCATCTTCAATTGCTGGTCCATCAACTCTGTGTCGTTGATTATTTAGATACCAACTCTTTGTGCCATCTGCATATTCAATTGCTGGTCCATCAATTCTGTGTAATTGATTATTTAGATACCAATGCTTTGCGCCATCTGCATATTCAATTGCTGGTCCATCAACTCTGTGTCGTTGATCATTTAGATACCAACTCTTGTTGCCATCTGCCTTACTGATACAGATGGTCTTTAGTACCTCAATTAATTCTTCATTGCTGACGTTATCAGGGGCTGGTATTTTTATCATATCTTGTGTCACTTATATCCTAAACAGTGATCTTAGAAATTAATTTATATATCAGGATTGTTTGCGCGACGCGTCGAATTTGCCTTGATAATATGCTGCCTCTGAAATAACCTTCAGTTCGGCTTCAAGACCAGAAGCAATGATTTTGTCGTATGCTGCACGAAGTTTAGCTGCTTTCGCTACTCGATCAAAATCGCGCCAGTCGATATATTCGTCAGTTTGGTGACGATCAAGTCCGAACCAGTTAGTAGTCATTTCTTTATTCCTTTTTAGATTACCGTATGCTTTCATTTGTGCGCTCTCTTTATTAACTGTATGATGCTATTATACACTCTTTAACCGAAATGTCAAGAACTTTATGTCAAAGAATAGCCCACAATAAATCAATGACTTACGTGGGCTGTAACGAGACTACTTATTCTTTCTAAGGTAATTAGTAAGCAAATCGATGCGATAGAATTTGGATAAATAATAGTGCAGCTCGCGGATCGGAAGTCCCAACTGCCCTAACATTATGGAGCAATGTCAGCATGAATATTTATTACGTCTATGCATATCTAAGAAGTAAAGACTCAGCAACAGCAAAAGCAGGAACACCGTATTATATCGGCAAAGGAAAGGGAAATCGTGCATACAACGTTCACTCTGTTCCTGTGCCTAAGGATAAGTCAGGTATTGTATTCCTGGAATTACGCCTGACTAATCTCGGTGCATTAGCATTAGAGCGTAGAATGATCCGTTGGTATGGTAGAATTGATGTAGGCACAGGAATACTTCGAAATAAAACAGACGGCGGAGACGGGCAGTCTGGCGCAACACAATCAGCTGAATCAAATGCAAAGCGATCAGCTTCAATGAAGGGAAAAAGACATTCTCATACGGAAGAAACAAAGCAAATTATCCGAGAAAAGCGAGCAAAACAGATCATTGTAATATCAGAAGAAACAAAAATCAAAATTGGCGCTAAGAGCGCACTAAGAACACACTCGGATGAAAGTCGTCAAAAAATAAGCAAGAATCGTGCTGGCGTAATACCAGGCAAAATATCTTGCTTACATTGTCAAAAGTCCTACGATCCTGCTAATTACTCCAAGCATCTCAAAAGACTACCTGCTCTTTCTTAAATGACTAGTAAGTAAATCAATTCTATAGTTGGCTTGCTGTAGTTCTCGTTTCAGCTGGTTGATCTGTTCCTGCTGTTGCTGTGTCTGCGACAACGCAAACTGGCTCTTCTCCTCCACTGTCCGTAGTTGTTTTACTTGAGACAGCAACGTCGGTGGCGGCGGTAGATTCGGATCTCTCACTCGCTTCGGCTTCGCTAGGTACATCTTCTTGTACTGATTGCTCATCTGTTGGTTCCTCTGGTTCGCTCACTGTAATTCCACAGTTTCTAAGAGCTTGACTTAACTCGTGCGGAGAAGAAGTGTAAAAGTATTGGAATAATTCCATGAACGACTTATCGCCGCCATAACTGTTTTTAACTACTTTCTGCTCACTAATATTTATGATGATTTGCGCCATGCTTAAATCTCTGTTCTTCAATCCAACAGTAACGTCAACATGCTCATCCCACTGCATGTTTCCTTCACCTTTGACGTAACCGGGCCTAAAAGTCTGATCAGGGCGACGAGGCTTCATTGAATATTTTGCTACGATATAAACTTTTTTTGGTATCATTTATTTTCCTTTAAATAAGTTTTAATTGATTCTGATATTATTTCTTCAAGCAGATTTTTACTTTTAGCGACATTCTCTCTCCAAGGTAACAATCTTAAATTTTCTAATTCTGCCAACATTTCGGGTGGTATATTGTTATCAAATCCCTCTGCTATCGGATAGATATGATCTAAGTGAAACCCACCATCAACTCCAGCAAGTGTTCTTGGATAATTCATTGGGTTGATTTGATTTTTATATTTTTCATATGTTATTTCTGACAACCAAATGACCCTGTGTCGATAGTCTGATAATTCTCTATTATACTGCTCTCCATTATATCTTGGACTATTATCTTTACTTCTGTTTTTACCATACCACGGATTTCCTGAACCTTGCCATTTTGTCGGCGACATATAATTTCCTTGCCGTATCTGTCCAGTTTGCTTATCTACATAAGATGCAACTCTTGGATCTTCTACAGTCAATCCTTTATTCCACGGGGTTTTCCCTTTTCTTACCGCAGCAAGATTTTGACGGTGTTCTTCTGATTGCGGCCCTTTACTTTTTCCTTTAGTTGCTTTACTAATATTTTGACACCATTCCTCAGATAATTCACGACCACGCGTTGCGTTCCCTATTTTATCGCAGGTTTTCTTAGAATGCCAAGGTTCATCTTTTGCTTTTCTTGTTGCAACTCTTCGTCGTGCAATCTCAGAACATTGACCTATATTTTGAGAGCAACACCAGGTTTTATCTTTAAATTGTCTAATTCCTTCTTTTCCACATCCATATCTACATAACATAATATTCTCCTTTATGTTATTTAGTTAAACTTACTCTATTTGCCGATCATTGCCAACTCACATAGAGTTGCACTCAGATTCACCTCACTGTCAGCGCATAAAGAATGATTAACTAACCCCTGGCGAATGATAATAATTGCCTGATCTTGTCCCTCTACGTCCTTGCTCCATAAGTCCAAGTTATCGTAACAGAACCTGAATAAGTCTTCCATCTCTTCCGGTCGAGCCTGAGCACAAACTAATTGTCTACCCTCGCGTATCTTACCCTTCTTAAAGAGATCAACCATTTCTAACTTGTAATCAGATGTAGAACTATTGGCTGCAGATGCAATTAATTTACCTGTTGTGCTGTGCATTTGCAATGTATTAAGGCATTTACGCAAGTCTGGATAGGTGACACGAACAAAGTCATCCAATACATCCATATCAAACTCTATGTTCTCTGTTAGCAATACAGTCGCTGCTCGGGCAGTAAATTCAGTGTGATCAATCTTTTCGAAGTGGAATCCCTGACATCTACTGTGCAATGCTGGAATAATCTTGTTTGGATAGTTGCACGTTAGAATAAATCGAGCCGTTTCTGCATACGTTTCCATAACACCACGCAAGATAGCCTGCGCGTTTGGAGATAGATAATCAGCTTCGTCGAGTAATACAATTTTAAAGCTGCCGAACGGCATTGTGCTTACAAAGCCGATAATAACGTCACGCATGTGATCTACGCTATTTTCGCGCGACGCGTTAATCTCCTTGACATCATACTCGTCAACGTCAAGAGAATTAATTAATATCTTTGCAAGTGTAGTTTTACCAATGCCTGCTGCACCACTGAACAGTAAGTGAGGAATTGATTTGTCTTTAATCCAGGATTCTATTTGCTGCTTTTGTGACACGTCTTTGAAAACGTAACCATCTAATGTATTTGGTCTATACTTTTCCACCCAAAGAGTCTTAATATTACTCATATGTTATTTCTTTCTTATCTAATACCAACATTACTTTATATCCTTCAGATATGCATTGATTTAATTTTGCTTTATTCTTGGCTTCCAATTTTAGGTCTTTGCCGTGTCTATTCCACGTCCAGCCAGATTTTATTTCATATAGTATTGTATATTATAAAGTCACTGATGTAAAGTCTTTTGGTATTATCTTCTGAATCAAAATACCAAACCGACGGGCCGCGGAGAACATTTTGTTTAATCCACTCGATTCCGTGCTTTTCTTCTAATCCTTCTAAGAATTCGAATTCATATGTTCCTTGATACACGAGATCTATATTTTTATACGGTAATATAGGACATTGTGTATTATTGTCCCAAGGATGATCTATCCAATGTTGCCTCATAATATCGGCGTGTTTTTCGTAAAACCCAGCTGCTTTTCTAGTCGCTGCGCCTTTTATCTGACAACTTTTAGTAATTCCCTTTTCAAGACGGGTCGCCAATGATTTTGCGGTTCTCTCAGTGTGATCCATATCTGAAAACTGTTTTTTCTTACCGGGACAAGAGTTATGACTCGTTGAGCAGCACAATTTGCCATTAGCAAATGAATATTTTGCTATCTGGCCACAATTATACTGACATAGTTCAGTTGTTGCGATGGGAGTAGCCTTGGGTTTCTTATATATTTCTTTAGGTCTGTCTCTAAGTTTTTGTTTCTCGGCCTCTGTGTGCTTTCTTAGTGAAGATATATTTTTAGCGTTTTCCTTAAACTGGGCTGATCTTTTCTTCCCTTTGTTCTTCCTACCACCTTTATATTTTTCGCCTTCTAATTTTTTCCCCTTATTCCATGGTGTATTTGGCCACATAATGTTTCTCCTATTAGGTATTCATGCACGGAGACATTATTCCTGTCCTTTTTGAATGATAACTTATAATACAGGAGTCGGCTAGATAAGTCAATGTTTTCGGTAATCGTCAATATGCATCTGATGCTCAGGGAATTCAGCGTTAAATTCGGATAGAAGGACAGATAACTTTTCGGTTGCTTCATTGAATTCTTCCCAGATTTTTTCAACCATTGCTTTGTCGGCGGCTATCTCTTCTTCGGTGGGAGGGACAAGCGGTGCAGGATTTGCCATTTCGAATTCAATTTGCGCACGTATCTTATCCTTTTCCGCCTTCTCTTCGGGCGTGTCTTCTACTTGAAGGCGTTCGAACAATTCCTTCTTTTCTTTTTCGTTGTCTGATTCCCACCAAACTTTATTCAGTAACTTTGTCATTGATTTCCACATTAGTATCGAGGAGCGCCATTCATCTGAGCTTGTGTTAATGGCACACCAAGGACTTCGTCTACAACTTCTGTCTCAGATGACAACAAAATGTCGTTATTATCGACCATTCGGAGAGTATGAGTGCCCGTTTCGTCCTCAATTTTCACTCCGCGTGTCCAACGCCCGTGAGCCACTAAAATCCACTGGCCTACACGAATATCCTTCTGTTCTGGACCAACAGCAAAGACTTTGCCCCAACGTGGACGAACACCGTGTATTTGTTTGTCGTCGCTTGGGATATAAATTCCGCCCTTGGTGAATCTGTCGGTGAACTTCATCTCTGTTACGATAACGCGATCACGGATTGGTTTTAATTCTTTTATTTCTACTGATTTTAATGCGCTATCCATATTATTATGCCTTTAAGTTATTGAAGAATTCTTCTGACTGTTTGGCTAATCCTGTATAGCCGCCTTCTACTAATAGTTTGCCGTCTTTGTATATCTGCGGCACTGTGCGATGCCCCTCTGTCATCAGGAATTGTTTTGCTTCTTCAAGCTGATCAACCCTAACTTCAGTGTAAGCGATTCCCTTAATGTCAAGTAAGGTCTTAGCCTTAACACAAAACGGACAATGTTCTTTACTGTATATGGTAATCATAGTTCAACTATTCCTATAATGTCGTCTTCGCGCATAACAAGATAATCTTCTCCGTCGAGTTTAACTTCTGACCCGGCTCCTTTTGCGAATAACACGATATTAAATACTTCTACTTCCATTGGAATTAATACACCTTTATCGGTGCGCTTGCCTGGTCCAACTGCCATAACTGTTCCTGAATCAGGCTTTTCTAATACTGTGCCAGGAATATAAATTCCACCGTCTGTGGTATTTTTCTCGACGAGACGCTTAATAATAACTCTGTTCTGTAGTGGTTTATAATTCAATTTGATTCCTTTTATTTTGGTTTATTTTGGTTTATTTTGGTTTGTCGTCTGACTTTGGTTCTGCTGCAACCGGTGTATTTACAGCGTAATATTCTTTCATTATCTGATCACGTGTCTTAATAATTTGACCACCTGGACCTAATAGGTCACCTCTTGCATTCACCTTACGGTTTCCGACGGCAATAACTCTATCATTCTTAGCCATTAAGTTCTCTACGTCTATTTTATTTCCCATTGCTGTTCTGATTACTTTTGCCATATTGTTATTTCCTTATATGCGTGTATAAGTATTTATCAGCGTTTTGGTCACTTTAGAAATTCCTCTATCGAAAGATCATAATAAATAGAATTGATCCTATGTACTCCGATAAGGAATAAACAAAAAGAAGCAACAGAACTACCCCTACCTACTCCCCAAACCACATTGTTCTCTCTAAGCGTCTCAACAAAATATCTCATATATCTAAGAAGATCTAATAGATTACGCTCATTGAACATCAATAGTTCTGTGCCGACGCGCTGCACTTCTTCTTCTGTTCGGCATTGCTCTAGTAGCCACTTTGCAATATCGAATTCTTTATATTTTTGTGGCATATACCAATTGTTCTGGTTACGTTCGTCGAAAGCCGAAACATCTTCGTCAGATAATGTGTATTTCTGCAAAGGAATTAAATCGGAATAAAGATCCTTAATGCTTTTATTAAATATCTCTGGGTCGTCAACTTGAACCTGATTCAGATCTAATGCAGGATCAATGTATAATAGATCGCATATCTCATCTGTAGTTCTATGTGCAATGCCGAATTTGTCTACTTGCATATTGTTAAATAATCCTGAAATACGTGTCCCCGATGAACATCTTCGCAATCAGCAAGAATCTTTACCCAAAACTCATAATCTAGCTCTTTCTGAGTCTTTAGTGGAGTCTTTAGTATTGTCCAGAATTCTGGTTCTTTATTGTTTTTCATTCTTATTCTTCTCTTCTGCTATTTGTCTCATTCTGTCTAATGTAATCATCTTTTCAATTGCCCAACAGTATTCTTTTTTAGGAGGACTCTTTAAGATCTTCCAGAAAAGAGGATCATCATTGACATTATTGTCTTCTTCTGAACTCATTTTTTTAATTTATATGCACCAGATTCTTCGTCTTTAAAAAAATTAAGTGTCTCACCTGTTGCAGAATCATATCGCATAAGTGAGCCATCTGCATTGAGACTGTATTGTATTTCTGGTAATTGTTTTGCAGGAACAGGAGTTTTCAACACAGCCCAGAATGCTGGTTCGTTTGTTTCTCTACCCGATGTTGATGTAATCTTTGAAGTCGCCATTTTTTCCTGCTATTTCTTCCATAATTTTTTGTTGGCGACGCTGGTATTCATATCGATAATCTTCTAAGATCATTTGGAGTTGCTGCACCGCATCACCATATCCCATACGGTAAGCACGGTGCAACTTTGTGGTTAATTCATTTATCTTAAGAAACAGTTCGTCGTCTGTTAAACCGGTTAAGTCGCCTACAAGTGGATGCATTTTTGTATTCTCCTTTACTATAACAGATTAGAACCAATAAATCAACTATTACGGATGAGATTTTTCAGTGACTAAAACGGTTACGCCGCCATCAATTGTGGCAAATTCAAACCAATAGTTTCCGGTTGCAATAGCAGTTAGCTCGTCAGTAATTCTTGATTGTACGCTGGCGATGTTCCCTACTGTTCCAATGCCGTGATCTGCACTTCCTAATGCGACTTGCGCTGGGAATATAACAACATTACCAGCAGTCATTGTAATCAATGCGTTTATTTTGGCATAAACGCCTGCTGGCCATTGAGAAAATACAACCGTTGCTGGACTAACAGTTACATTGGCAACTTGAAAATCGCCTGCCGCATAGTCAAGAGTTAGTGTATTTGATCCTGTAGTTATGTTACTAACAACTGATCCTGTTGCACCGGCAATTACGTTTCCACCCATCTGGTTTAATGCATTAGACGTTAAAACTGCATTAGCCTGGAATGTATTGATGTTTCCCTGTATTACAGCAACATTGCCTTGAAGAACTGTAATTTCACTATCAATGGTTGAGACGTTGCTTTGTAGCATTGCGATGTTAGCCGAGTTACTAATAACAGTCTGACCATATAATGCCAGGTTTGCAGTATTACCTAAGATACTGCCAATGGATACCTGTAAGTTACCGATATCGTTTGCGGCATAGGTGAAGTTCTGAACGATGTTAGTAAAGTTATCTCGAAAACCTTGACTTGGATTATCTTGACCCTGGACTGGGTAAGCAGTGTCAATGAAAGCACCAGAAGGTGTAGTATTAATTGTTGATGACATTTTTTATTTCCTATTGTTTTATTATTTATGCTACTTTATCGACTTGTTAATTTTATGCCCCAAAAGAGTTAACTTTAGGGAATTTTAGGTAGATATCGCCGATTTCTGGCTGACTTCCTAATCCGATTGCTGTGTTTAACTGATATCTATCAACAACAAAGTCGAGATTGTTGAACGAGATACCAGACTGTAATAATCTATATGCTATCAGGTTGCTTGCCCCGGGAACAGTATATGCTAAAACTACCCCGTAAGTAAATCCAAGAACTGTTCCGTTAGGTTGAGTTGCTAACATCCACTCAGGTATTGCACCCTGATTAACATACCCAACAGCAGTTACTTCGCTCTTCATATTCGCAAAACTGTTTGGATAATAGACGTCTGGTGTTTCTGGAATCATACCTGCTGGAGGTGCTGGCAAGTTAATGACCGCTGCTGGTGATTTACCATTCGCTGTTATACTGTCAGTAACCTCTACATAAACAACCTCATACTTGACATTAAAGTTAGCATCTAAGGCTACGGCAGTCTTAACATTACCTAAGTTAATAACCTTATTGTAGGTATTATTTTGCATGTGCGATATATATGTGGCCGCTGATTCTACATTGAGACCGGCAGCAAATAGAAACTTGATATCAATTGCTTTACCGAACCACGGATCATCTCTTCTATATATTAGATTATCTGGGAAGATTTCTGTGTTATTCATTATTGACAAGAATTCTAATCTCAAGTCTCTTGTGGTCAATGCTTTTAGGTATAGGTTTTCATAAGGCAATATATTAAATGTGCTTATGTCAATAGTAAACGTTTTATAGTTAAATATGGTGCTATTAATATCTCTAACCTGTACTGTAAATGTATATCGACTATCGAAATTAGTCGTCTGTTTGTCAAACGTTGTGGGACCAGGAGTAGTTGATGAGATATCAAATGTCATTGGTATATTAGACAGTGGTAAAGAACTCTGAGATGGAGTAAACGGTACCTGACCAATGATTAATCCGTCCGATAGCATAGATAATCCTGACGGCAATGCGCCGCTCTGTATCTCATATACTAATTGATAACCCATTGAAGAAGTAGCCTGAATAGCCAAGTCGCTTATGGTACCCTCATTTAATGTTCCAACTACAGATGGGGTAATCCAGGTAATAGTATCTGCTTCACTTCCTAGTACAGTTAAAACAAAAGTAATAGGTGTGCTTTCGTATATTGGATACAGGGTCTTCCATACTTGCGCTTGAAATATATAAGTCTGTTCTTGAACTGAAATAGGGAAGGTGTTTCCTGTTGAATCTACTAGTAGGTTTCCTGAAATCCAGCCTGTTCCTGGATTAATATCGATCCCCAATGGCGCACCGAATATTGGGGATTCAGCGAGATTAACACTCTGCAATACAGTAGATGGAATCATTACCTCCCATGCTGTATTTGTTAACGTAGCTGATCCTGATCCCGAATCTTGAAGGGCTCTGCCGCTTTCTCCTAATGTACCTGTTCCTAAAGCGATAAACCTAGCACCGTTTGAATTCGTTGTCGCACCTAATGCAATAAAATTAGTATTTCCTACATAGGTGATAGTATAACTTTGACCAACAATGAAGTGGCCTGCTAGTGTATCTAATCTTTTAGTAGCCACAAATGATTCATTGATAGTATTGCTTGCTGCACCAATCTGAGTAAAATCAGTTGGCATAACAGATGTTAGTGTTGTAGTGCTGGATAAAGTTGAATTAATGTTGCCTATTAGGTCATTGCCGCTTAGTGCAGGTATAATTAAATCTACAGCAGAATTTAATCCCAATGTATGACTGCTTATAATAATTGAATTATATACAGGATGAATACTTGCTACCCCAGACCCCACAGCTGATTGCATTTTGCTTGCAATATTACTTAGAGTATCGGTGTGTAGAGTACTAATAGTATATGTAACAGGCGATGAACCGTCTACACCCAATGAAAAGGTATATGATCCGGTTAAACCGACAATAGTGTCCGGAGTCACTAGTGTTCCTCGATTAAAATATAAAGTTTCGTATGCATTCCCGAGACTTGATATTGTATAAGTTAGTCCGGCTGTTACCTGTGCAGGGTCAATTGGAATATCAACCTTACTATAGATTAGTATCTGGTTATTAACCGTATCCCACCACTGGTCACCTTTTTGCGGAGGAATAGTCATCAACTGAGTTGATATGTTTTGTGGTATCGATATCTGGTATGTTCCTGCTTTACCTGCCAGCCCTAAGCTCTGTCCAACAATCTTAGTGTCTGGATCAATGCCTGTCCCATTCAAGTGACTCCCTAATACTATGTCGCCAGTCAATGAGCTCACGTTAAGTGTTGATCCCGAAATATTGCCTATAAATGTAGCATGAACTGGTGGTGATTTACTCAGTTGTAAATTTGTCGGTGGTATTAATTGATAATTAATTTTAGCGTGATCTATGTCTACACCCACAACTTGAAAGTCAAAATTCGTAAATTGGCGTTGATCCGGCAAGTATTGTGGAGGAGTAATAATGTATGGAGTATGTAATCCTTCTGTGTCAATGCGAATATAGGTATTGTCAATTGATATAATAGTGCTATCTACTGTAATAGATGCAGAAGATGTGACATTAATTGAATAAGTAGTTTTGTCAATTCTTGACCCGTCATATACTTGGACAGTAAAGGTATATGTTTTAACAGTGGCAACCGACGTTAGTAATTCCCATGGATTATTGTCCCAAGATGTTGCGTCCCAACCTATCAATGATCCTGCAGGAGTGACTACTGTTGGCAGTATGTAACCATATAATCTGCCGTCGGCAGTTAATTGTGTACCAAGAGGTATCTCTCCTGACACCAGTTCCCACGTAATAGGAATTAATGGGTCTTTGTCGTACTGTAACAATGGAATATCTAAGAATCTACCGTCTTGATAGTATCCTAATGTCACATCTGACGGGTAGATTTGCGGTAATGCAACCGGATTCAACGTAATGCTAAATGTTCTGTCAGTGAGATACGATACGCCTGAGTGTGCTACCTTTGCTCTAATAGCAAATTCTTGAGTAAAACTCTGTTGAACAAGAGGACTTAGAACAATGCTTGGAATACCATATAATAGTCCGCCACTAGATAATTCTAATCCTGGCGCCAGTGTTCCAGCAATAATTGAAAAAACTATCGGCTCTGATATATTAGCATCAGTGTCATAGGCATCTAACTGAAATTCGAAATATTCATTTTCAGTTATTGTGCCTAATGAACCGGCCGATGTAAGCCAATTAATTTGTCCCATAATTAGTAACCCATATTGAGTTTGATGGAGCAGAATACGTTACATAAAGAGTAGTTGTGCCAGCTGAAAGAGGAGCACCACCAGATAATACGCTATTAACAGTGTATGATGCCTCAGCAGATGGAAGAGTATGACCACCACTTGCATCTAATGCTACAACTTTTGCATATATCGTCGTACCGCCATTCAATGAGCTGCTTGCTGCCATTGGTGATCCAAGAGCAATGCTGCTAGGATCAGGTATTGTTTCGACTGTTTGCGTAATCGACGAGGCAATATTTGGTGTTGTATTTCCAGCTGATGGAACCCACTGGACCCAATTCCCAGCGCCTGTTGGACTTATTTGTTCCCATTGGTATGTGTGGTTTGGTAGATCAATTGCAGCACCGTTTACTCTTGCTGTTAGATAAACATAGGTCGAGCAAACAACAAACTGGTCTGGCTCAGCAGCACCTAGCGTGACTGGACCAGCAATGGTGCCGGTTTCCCAAAAGTGGCCGCTAATTGTTGGCACGTTACAAGGTTCCTGTTAATGTAAACCCAATATCTGCCAACGTTGTATCAGGAGTGGCAGATGCAACTACGGTGATGATATCACCTGCGATAAACGACGTTGCCGCCACAGTGAATGTAGCGATAGTAGCAGCGGCAGCAAAAGATATATTCCCAAAGGAAGAACCGTTTTTGTTTAGAGTGATTGTTGTGGTCGCTGTTGCAGCAGTACCAGCAACACAGTAACTACCTGTCAGGTTTGTAGGAAGAGACATATTCCTAACTGCGACAAACGTTAGTAACTTTGCACTTGCAGTTGGCGAACCAGTAGAACCACCAGCAATATCATAGTATGATAGCTTGTCAACATAAGCAGTTGACGCTAATTTATTAGAATTATCGTTTGGAGCCTGTGTCACTGTGTTTGCATTTAGTGTTGATAAATTAATATTTGACGATATTAGGTCAAAATTGACAAGTGACTGAGGATCATTTGGTCCGTAATTGTCAAATAAGTACCACTCTTTAGTAACACTGCTTCTGACTAGACCTGTGTGGACGTTACCACCAATGCCATTGGTGTTATAATCAGCCACCATACCAATGGTTAATAAATCAGATGGGTTACTATCTGCCAAGTAAATTATGCTGTCAGAAATAACTAAATTGCTTGCATTTAACGTCGTTGTGTTCCCGACCACACTTAAATTACCAGTAATAAAGATATTATTAAGTGTGGTAATATTTGGTTGTGAGGGCGTCATTATTGTGCCGTATATAGACGTACCTGTCAGATTGCTTGCTGTCAGGTTACCAACTATTTCACTTGCATTTAATGTCGTTGTGTTACCGCCCACACTTAAATTACCAGTAATAAAGATATCATTAAGTGTGGTAATATTTGGTTGTGACGGCGTCATTATTGTGCCGTATATAGACGTACCTGTCAGATTGCTTGCTGTTAGGTTCCCTACTATTTCGCTTCCTACTACTAGATTAGTAATTGTAGAAGTATTAGTGGTTAACGTGCTAATGTTTGCCGCAGTTATAAATGCGTTTCCGATTGTTGCGTTAGGGAAATACGGATTATTATTTAAGAAATTAAACAAATAATTAATATTGGTCTGAGTCTTAATAAATGCATCACGCAATGGATCGCCGGTACCGTCATTTGGTACCGCGCCATAGTGAACGAATAGTTCAGATGATAAGGATGTTGAATTCATATTATGCTGTTACGCTTCCAAAAGTTGTCCAGAAAACATAATTTGTATCCGACACTGCCACGGACTCAACCGTAAACTGCGATGAAGAAATTACGTTTGCTGCAATAAGACCTGGAGTAGAGATGAATGGTCCGTTATGTGTAACCTGAACTCTATAATAAGCATTAGAATATGGTGCCGGCAAAGATACTATTACAGGAGTAGTCCCATTTAATTGAACATTACCAGTGTAAATTATCTGATCTGCGCCTGCATTGTAAACAGTAACCTGACTTGCTGTTGTAGCATAACTAGCAGCAGGAATCCCACCTAAGTAAGCCGAGTTATTTGCTTCTGCAATAACGTCTGTCTTCAGAGTATAATCTGTTGCGATTAGTCCGCCCAAGTAGGCTGCGCTATTTGCTGATTGAACCTGAGTTGCACCAATGTTAGAAACAATATTAGCTCCAGTGAATGAAGCTGCATCTAGCGGAGTATATCCCAGCGCAGTTGTTACGTTTCCTGAGGTAATTGCGGTTAGATAACCAACGCTAGAAACTGCTGACAATGTTGTATAAGCATTCGCATTTACATTTGCATCATATGGAGTATATCCCAGTGCAGTTGTTATGTTTCCTGAGGTAATTGCGGTTAGATAACCAACATTGGCTACTGCCGAAAGCGTAGTAAATGCATTGGCATTAATGGTAGCATCATATGGTGTGTAACCTAACTGAACAACAACATTTGCGCCAGTGAAGGTTGCAGAATTGAGGGGTGTATATCCAAGAGCAGTTGTTACGTTTGCTGATGTTAAATCAGCAATGCTTACGCTATCAACGTAAGCTTTTGAAGCAACCTCGTGACCGCCGGCAGTTATTCCATCATGGACGGTGAGAGTATAATTGTCCGTAATAACCGTAACTTCACCTTGAGCTCCGGTAAATGTTGCGGTTTGTGCCGCAGTGCCTCTTCTCAACTGTACTTGTTCAGACATAATTAAATGCTCCCATAATCTAAAAATATTGTTGCTAGGTCAGTAATAAACCCGTAGTCTACGCCATAAATTCCTACTATTGAACCATAATCGTTGCCGCTACTTACATCAACCAAAAATGTTCCAAGAGTTGCATATATTTCAGCAAAGTTCTGATTTATCTTATTGAATGATACTCTGAGTGGATCACCTGAACCATCACCTGGCTGTGTGCCAATGTTAATAACTTGTTGCGTCATTATGTTGTTTCCTTTTATTTAGTATTTATGCTTATCGAGCAGATAAAGAAAAACCAGTCCGAAGACTGGTTTTTTGGAATGTGATGTGATTAGTTCCTATAAACGACTCGACCTCTATTCAGATCGTATGGCGACATCTCAACCTTTACTTTATCGCCGAGTAGGATATTGATTGTATTCTTACGCAATCTGCCGCCCAAATATGCTAATATAATATGCTTGTTTGTATCAAGTTCAATGCGAAATGTTGCTGATGGCAGTAATTCTATTACTGTGCCTGTAAACTCTAAAACTTCTTCTTTTGCCAAGGTGGTGTTGTTCTCCGTATGTGTATTGTTATTTATGGTGTCGCAAGTATCCTGAAAGTATTATATCTCTCTTGCAGTTCTTTGTGACTCTTCTGTAGTTCATTGAAGTTGCTGCGAGTCACTGTTAATTCAGATGATAGAGAATTTATTACACTTTCTTTATAAAGCAGCCTCTCTTTAAGAGATTTAATCTGATAGTCTTGTTCAGTTTTTAATAGATCGTATTTTGCTGCATCGCGATCTACTTCTGCGCGGGCTTGGTTTGCTCGAGCAATCGATGCCTCTTCTTCTGCCCACTCTGCTTCTCGTTCTGCGTCTCTTACTCTGTCTTCCCAGTTCTGAAACTCTTCTGCGCTAAATCCATCCAATGGTTGTAAGGCATGAACATCGCCAATCAATATGGCCATTGCTTTTACCCATGGGTCTGGGTGATCCTCTCCCCAATGTGCCAATTCTTTTATTGTCATTGAGGAAGGCTGTATTTTTGGGTGACTATAGTCGCTCATTGATTCCTCCGCGCCACCACGCCATGCGTTTTTTCCAACGAACCTCAGCCTGTTTCCATCGACGTTGAACTTTTGCCGGAGCATGTTCCGTCAGATAATGAATCTCGCCGTGTATGCGCGTCACGCAATCATAATTGTTGTTTGTTCTGGTTTGCCAGTTATATCCATTGCCGCGTAGAGTTAAACTGCATGGCTTCTGTCCGTATAAAGAATTCCCAACTGGTCTATCGACCAAGAAGTTTTGAGGACAAAATCGTTTACTTGACATCTTTTGTTGACTCACGACGTGCTGCCATCCTTGCTTCTACGGTAACTTCATACTCTGAAATGGCGGTCTTTAATGTTTCAGAAAAGTTATATGCTTGCTGCGGCGAAAGTATAACGTCTGCTGATGTTTCGATATAACCCTTTGTTAATGCCTTCCAGCAAATATCCAAGCGGTTATACCAATCATTGAATGTTTGCTTGAGATTGAGAACAAGCCAGTTTTCATTGTAATCAATATACAAACGGTTGCGCCAATACTTTGTTTTTGTGTTCATACTCATATTGGCAGTGATATTAAACTCGTCTATTTCGACAGAAAAATCTACTGAATTATCGCACCCACATTCGCAAGGCACTTTGTAATATTTCATGTCAGGCCATTCCTTCATCTTTACGACACCCTCTGCTGGCTCTTGCGCTTTATAATCCATAATTTCCTCGTATTACCAGTTAATTTTTGGCTTAATTACTGTAAATTCTTTTGTCTTTGCTGGCATTCGCTGCCCAATTGATTTTGTCTCGTGAAGAGAAAATTCCTCTAATTCTGGTATAGATAAGTCTAAATCGCAACTCAGAATAATATGTTCAGGAAACGCTTTTGTAATTCTCTTCTAGCCTGATCGTTTGATTCTGCAATGGTGATAGTTTTCTGCATGGTTGAAAAATCTAACGAATCTGGATCAGGATTTTTGCAAATAACTACTGTATAGGTTTCTATCATAATTCTTTAGTTTCTTCTGTGTCTTTCTTCGTCAGACGGGACTCAACGTAATTCCACATTCTGACCCAGTACCATCCAATGGCAAGGGAAACTGTTAGTTCAATTGCCAATCCTGTCCCCGTATGAATAAATGTTGGGAACATACTTTCCCAAAGATCACCGAGAAAATACGCAAAACACCAAAGAACAGCCAACTGTATAAAAAATTTCATTTTATTTCCTTCTCTTTTTCCATTCATAGTTGTTGATGTCAACTGCATCAACCCCGTCCAAACTTACGCAATCTTGTATTTCCGAAGAAATAGCAATAAAACCGATATTTTTCCCCGCAATTCGAGACTTCCTCAGGCTTTCGCAGTGTTTAAGACTAGCATCTAATTCGTCAGAAGTAAAGTCTTTCGAACAAGAAACATTGTCCTCGGTCCAGTAAACTCTGTGTGTTGATTTTTGCATTATACGTCTTTGTAGTTCGATGCAGGTGAAAGATAAATTGGTGTGATATCGTTTTCGGTTTTTACGAAAATGCTCTTGCCCTCAAACTTTTTAATAAGTTCGGATTTAAGGTCGTCATAAGTCATGCTTTGAACTATGAATTTGTTGTTGGCCGGCGCGTAAGCAAGGAAAATGTTTTCTCCGTTATGTTCTGCAATGTCAATGCGAACAATAACGTTGTTGTCTCTAATGTATTGTCTTTCTTCTTGCGCCTTTGCTCTCTTAATGACTGTCATCGCATCAGCAATGATTAAAATTCCCATTGCGATGAAAACTCCGCCGATGCCGAAATTATAACCCGCTAAAATAATTGCTCCAAGCCACAAAATCATTTAATCCACCTTTATTTAATTTTAGACAACCTATTATAACACACCTTTACCGAAATGTCAAGGGTTATGTCCACAAATTATTGCGTAATTTGATTAGTCTGATCATCATCTGCTCGTCTTCAGCATCCCATTGCTCATCAAGTTTAGCTTGTACTTCGCTTAATTCAGCATAGGTTCTTTTTTCTGCGGCAGTCAGCTTACCTTTGCCGCCCAGCACAAGCCAGCTATCTCCATATTTCTCATCCATTTGTTTCCAAAATGCTGAGAATCCAGAAGCATCCCACGAATCGCCACGCGCTGATCTAATATCTTTCCACCAGGTGTACAGTGCCATCTTTTCTCTTGCTGCCGCCGCCTGAGCAGGAGAAGCATACCACGATGGATCTGTAGGATCAGGAACATCCAATTTCATCTCCCATAGTAGGTGATCTATTCCTGCTTGCGGACATCTCCAGTGCTTGACCCAATTCACAATTCGAGAACGGTGATACCACTTCAGATTATATTTTTTAATATCTTCCTCTTTGCTCCAGGCAATATGCGAGTACGCTTCTTCTATTTCAATAAAGTCAATAAATGAACAAAACATGCTGTGAAGTAAGACGTTGTTGAAACTGTGATATTCACCTTTTTTAAGATCGGACCTCATTCCGTGAGAAAAGTGTCGACGGTTAGTTATGTAATATCCTACATTTTTAATATGGTCAATGGTGTACTCGGGTATCTTCTCTAATAGATCAGGCAATGCCTCAGTGAAGAAGTATCTAACTGGCATCCTTTTCTTTACTTCCTCTTCCCAGACTCCCCATTGTCCCCATCCCAATGAAGTAGGTTTCTCAATCTTAAAGATTTTCTCTCTTATCCATCTGACTGGTTTAGAATTGCTGTAGTAACGATTACTCATATTCCTCCAAGTATCCTCTTAATTCTTTCAACGCTATTATTCTTATCTTCTGTTGTCGGCTTTGTTTCTGGAAGATTTTCCCATTTTTTTGCCATGGTAGATTTATATCTATCGAACTCTGTATATCTTTCGGCGCGCACTTGTGCTAAAGTGCTTTCAATTGCTCTTACTCGATTACGCAATCCGTTAATCTCTGACAGTAATTGTTTAAGTGGCCCTGCTGCTCTTGCTGCTGGGTTATTCGACGATACCAATACAGATATCATCAACAATTTTTGTAGTTGATCCTTCACTGCGGGATTATCGCTTGATAGTGCGATGTCTAATACTGTAATCAGATGTTCGAGATCAATGTCGGTGTTTGATGGTCTTTCTTCTTTGTCCTGTGAGTCTGCGGTCGACACGTTATTCTTCCTCGTTATCGTCGTTATCAATGTCTGATCCATAAATGCCTAATACAACAATAGCACCAATCAGAATCAAAAACATTGCAATCATAGTCCATACTTCTGTGGGGCTAAACGATGAGCCATGACTATTAAATATATGAAACATGTATTTCTCCTCAGTTCAACGTAATGTTTCTTGTTTGTTGAATCTTCTCAAACACCGTTATTAACGAATCATCCGGGTTATCACTCGATAATGCAATATCAAAGAGTTCCACCATTTTTTCAAAATCTACTTCGTCTGGTGTTTGTCGTGGTGCGCCGTCGCTGGTATCTGTCATACTTCTTCCTCGATTATTTCCATATTTTCTAACATGCTGAGAAGTTCATCGTCAGCATGTTTAACTCCGTAGCTCGTTAAAATATCAAGCATTTCATTAAATTCGTCTCGCGATTCAGCTGGTACCTTGACTATCATTTTCTTTCCTTAGTTTAGTGTGATGTTTCTGCTTTGACGAATCTTTTCGAATACAGTGATTAGATAATCATTTGCATCGATGTTAATATTGTATTTTTCTTTGATGAGACGCACCATGTTATCACGACCTGCATCATAACATGCCTTAAGTGATTCTTCCTTAGGTAGGCTAAAATCTCTTTCGTGGTTTTCTGGTATGCAACAACCAGAAAAATCCCAAAGAGAAGATTCGTCGCTTATAAAGCAAGAGTTGAAGTCGATGCCAAAAATCTCCTCGAGAAATTCACGAGCTATGTCATCATATTCGTCAATGGTATATGTATTTGCCATTACAATTATTTTACCTTCAATGTCCATATGTATCACCGTATATAAGAGTTAAATATGTTTCGTGTTGCTCATCTTTTGTTTCAATTGAAATAGATTCCATTCCTTGCCAAAGCTGCCAGGATTCATCCTTGCTTGCAAATGCTTTTCCTGCCGCACTAGACCAGGCGCTATATTCTGACTCTACATTTTTTTGTAGATAATCTAGTAACTCCAATGCAAGCTTGGCTGATAAGTCCCAATCTTGTCGTGTCAGCATTATTCTCATTGCTTTTTATTCGCCGTAAGAATCTTTTAGTTGACTCTTAACGATACCGTCCACCGTACCCAGATCAGAGCGAGCAACGAACAACTTTAGCTGTGCGAGTTCACCCTTCTTGAATTTCTTCTCCAAGTAATATAGTTCCATCTGAATACGATTTATTGTCTTCGATGCCTGAATCAGTTCTTCCTTAATCATTTTTATCCTCTCCGCATCTTTGAAATATCTTTTGCGCTCTCGGTATTGAACACCGGCACCATGTTCGACTTGTGCATCGTCGCAATACCAATCATTGCTGTTCCCGTATAAACCTTATCGGGCGGCTTGGAGCAATAACTCTCGTTTGTTTTAAGTGATCCGCACTTCTTAAATGCATCAGCACCATCTCGAATAGATGAAGGAGCGAATGGCTTGATCGCCTCGAACTTATGTCCGTTGGGCATCACACCATCACGCTGACACTGTGCAAGCCAGGCAGCTTCTTCTTTTGCCTTTTGTTTGCGTGTCTTTTTAGGTGTCTGGTTTGTGTAAATCATCATCTTATTACTTTCGATGAACCCATGCATCATCTAACTCGTCGAGCAGGTCTTGCATTTGCTCATTAAGCTCTTCCATTCTATAATCGAAGACAGAGTCGAACATCCCTAACGAAGATGCTTTTTCAGTCACGATCTCGATATCTTTTTTTAATGTCTTCAATAGTTCTCATATAATATAACACACTGTTCGGTTAATGTCAAGGGCTAATGTTCCCACTTGACGGCGCCACGCTTTAGAAGCTTCTTCTCTGCTTCTTCAGGTGTGATTCCGTCATTCAGGTTCGAGTGTGCATAACTCTTAGCGAGCACACTTGTGAATCCGTAATCGCGATATACTTTAATCAGTGCATCTCGTGTGTGTTTCTTGTTATCCAATGCGGTCAGACCAAGTTCATCCTCGATTCGTTTTAGTCGTTCTTCGATAGATGATTCACTCATGCTATTTCCTTATCCCAATCAACCAGTCGTTGCCAGTGGCACCACTTCCCGGTTTTCATATTTATAACGTTGCCTTCGATATGCAGAGAAACATTATCTGACATCCTCATCCATAGTTCGCCGTTAATAACAAACAGCGAACCTGGTTTTGCTTTCTCTATTTCACATGCTTGCATATCATACCCACCCAAAACAAACAGCTACTAGCCACGATAGGCCAATAATGACATTTATTGCGGCAAACAAGCCAAGCAGGACCATAAAAATAGTTCCTGCCATTAAAGACACTGAGCTCCGAGTCGACCCTCAGATATCAAAACTGCTCGATACTGATCAGTTTGGAGCAAACGTTCTTTCAGCCAATCAGCCTTCTTGTTAGTTGCAACCTGATTGAATTCATGCACGACATCTGTGTTCTTCTTTCGAGCCTGAAACATAACTCCCGACAATGGTAAGTCCTTCACCGCAAGTGCAAACTCTTTTTGTGTTTCCATAAACTGGTGTGAGCAATAGTTTGTAATTAACTCCCGTATCATTATTGCCAACATTTCCTTAGCAGAATCAAACTTGTGTGCATCCTCTGGAAAAGTAGCCAAATACTCGTCCACCTCGTTCATTACAACGAGTTCACAAATAGAGTTCAATGTCAGACCGTTACCACGCAGACGATGTGCTGCTAAGTAGACAGGCGACTTTATTTTTACTCGATCACCTGTCAACTTATTGTACGCCACATATCCCTCTTGCAGACCAGTAAGCTCGTGCAATGCAATCATGCAATCTTCTTGCGTCTTGAAGGAATACTTGCGAATTTCACGAACGTTCCATCCGCTGTCATTCACAAAGAAATCTGTCATAACCCGCAATGCGCCTGCATCTTCCTCGACTCCCTTAAAGAACGAGGATAAGAATACCAGGTGATTCTCTTCATATGCAGTGACAATTCGGTTGTCAGGTCCAACTGCCTCAAACAGATATGTTGTTCCCTTATGCAGATTTCGACCTGCAGACAGCTGAAATTCTTTCTCAGTGCGTCCCATTGCTTTAAGCATGAAACCACGGAATGTGCCATGCCACTCGTTTGGTCCTTCAGCAAATGCTGTTCCGCGAGTTCCTATTTCCCACTGATTTGTTGGAGGGCACCAGTAAACAAACATCAAAGAACCGTCTGCCTTTTCAAAGACAACAGAATTCTCGAAGTCAAATGTATCTACGCCGTTCTCTCCCAAATTGAAGAAACGATCGAAGCCCTTACGGATGATTGAACCGTCATATCCCATTACCAGACCACGACACTCAAGCACGACTGGATGATTTTTCTCACACTCAATCATGTTGTAGTCCAGCAACCACATTTTGTGTTCTGGATAGTCTCGCGCATCTACGCCAATTAGTTTCAGATTTTCAAGAAACGACTCTTGAGTATTGCATTCTGCATGTAATTTTTGTACTTCAAAATTATACATTTTTATCTCCGATCTTATAGCGGCGTTCCATCGCGATTATGTCTTTTATCGTAATCATACTGCGTCGCACCCAAGTTCTCGCAACGTTGCGAGAAGCGTTCTCGCGGCCTCGGAAGTTTCGCATACAACAGAATCTGGTTTTCCGGCCCAAACAGCATCACAAAAATCTTTTGCATCTTTTAGACCCATTCCCGTAGCAGTTCTCACTGCCTTGATCATGTTTACGCGGCTGTCAACATTTCTTGCAGATCTGATTCGAACCCTGACTTCGAGGTGTTTCCCGCTAATCATGCCAAAGAAAATATCACCCTTGACGCCGTCTCCAAGTGTCTCGGAGATTTTCTCCCACAGCTCAAACCCCTTATCTTTTCCCCAAGCCTCTGTGACATCTCGCATAAGCTGAACGCTTGACTGCACAAGACTTTCGCGGATAAGAGGTGACAAATCTTCATATTCGATCATCTGAGTCTCTCTTTAAGTAATGTAACTATTATACGCTCTTCTACCGAAAAGTCAAGGACTTTCTAAGTTATTGATTACTATGACCACTTTAACTTAAACATCATCATCGCCTCTGGCGATAGTGTTAATCTGTTCTGAAATTCGTTTGTTCCGTCTTGGTATTGACTGTCATCAATAGTATCAATGACCCACTGCCAAATTTCGTCGTCGCAAGTTACGTTATACCAAACTTCTCCGTTGATTTCTTCTTCTTTCCCAATAGCAAATTTTTCTCCTGGCCAGGTCATAGGCTGGACATTAACGATACTGGAGGCGATAATTGATGGCATTACGTTTCTTATCATTGGGAGGAGTATTTTCGTATTTTCTTCTGGTATGTTAGTTTTGTTATCAGCAAACATCTTCTTTAGATCTTCTCGATGTTTTTCAAGAACTGCGTTGGTCATTTCCATTTTCTTATCAATTTCGTCTGACATATTATGACCACTTCAATTGGAGAAGAGCAAGTGTTTTTTCGTTCATACCAACCCATACTCCTTTAAGATGATGAACTACTCTAAAGTCAGTTTCATATTCAAACGTTTCGTTTAGCCACAGTAAAATATCATCATTGACTCGAACAGAATACCAAACTTCTCCGTTTGGTTGTTTTTCGTGTTCTAATATTTTATATTGTTGCATAACAATGCCGTTTTCCGTTGCTGCCCGAGGCCATTGAATTTGTCTCATAGGAATATTTACTCTTGTTTTTATTATCTTAAAATCCACTATTCCCACTTCAACCTAAATAAGGTGACATCTCGTTCGCTCCGAAGAAAAATTCTTGGACCTCCTATGCCACTGCTATATCCGTTTGCTTGATCGCTCCAACTCACGCGCCAATTATATTTCCTACTTCTTCCCGGCTCCCCAAATACCTCGTAGCACCACGCAAGTATCTCATCATTTTTGCTGGCTGGAAGATTTATAACCCACTCGCCGCGATAACCCTCTCTAATGTGAATTTTACCTTTCGTCGACATGTGTATGACGTTTGGATACATTGACTCAAAGTCATAATTTATAAATTCATTCATTATTTGTGCTCAGTATATCAAATAGTGTTCCTATAAAACAGTCTGCAGTATATTCGTCTTTGATATCGATGTTTTTTACTTTTATATTATAATGGCGTAACATGCCTGATACGTATTTTTCAAATCCTTCCCACAGAACATGCCACTTTTTTGCATCTTTATATGTTGATCGGCCATCAAAGTGAATATAATATCTATCGTCGATACTATGAACTGTAACGATTACTCTTAGCGGCGCACAGGCACTGACTAAGTTTAGGATCTTATCAGACTCTATATTAACTATATTCATGACCACTTCAATGCTATCATTATAGCATCCTTGCCGCTATTAGTTGCAATGAACATGTGGTCTGTCCCTCCGTCGTCAATATCATTCAAATGGAATCGGCCATCCCATTTATCCCAGTATCCGCGGAACCAACCATATGAACAGTTCTTACCCAAAGGACGATGCGGATACATATAACTTAAAAATTCTGTCGACTCTATTTTACCATACATTGGTTCAAAATCAGTGCATACTTTATTGAAATCTAATGCAATCACATACTTATAACCGTGAAAGTAATTTGTCACGTCGCTTGCATTTGACGCAATATTCTGATCCCGCCAGGCTCGATATTCTCGTTCACTTTTATTATACCCTGTTCTCCAGGTAAGCCATTTATCTTTAATTTTTTCTATAAATGTCATTTGACCCACCGCAAAGAAAAAATCACTGCGTCAGACTCGTTTTTAAATGTAAACCATGGCATAAAAGAAAGACCACGAACATCCCAAATAACGTCACGCTCTCCCAATTGATCAGAGCACCATTTTTGTACTTCTTCGTAGTCTACGTTAAATACTTTAATTGTGTAATTCATATTACCACTTTAATGAAAACATAATTGCATCTTCTTCATTTTCAAATACCCAAAAACAAAAATCCTTGCCTTTTAACTCGTCGATTACCCAATCGTTTATTCTATCTTCAAAGTAGACACAGTGAATCTGCGAGAAGTAAGTTCCTTTACAATTTTTGTCGCACCAATCGCTTGCTTTAGGCAATTTATTCATATACCATTGAGTATCGTCCCAGGCAATGATGTGAGTAAATCCCTTATAAAATGTTTTGACTGTGGTGGCATTAGTATTTACGTTCTTATTGTCAGCAAGAGAAAATTTTCTATTAAATAGACTACGCCAAATAGATCCAGCAACATATTTTAGGTCAGCCATTGCTTCCTACAAATCTTAGTTGAAATAACGTTGCATCTTCTTCGTTGCCAAAGGTAAAAGAAAATATTTCGTCAACAGATATACTGAAATCACTTACATCTGTATATTCTTTTTTAATGAGTTTTAACTCGGATGATGCAATAAACTCATCCATCTCTTTTATTTTGTCCATTGACGGATCACTAACCCGTACGATTGTTTGCATTATGCCCACACCAACGCGAATAGCGTGGCATCTTCTTCGTTTTCAAAATTAGCCACAAATATATCTATTTCAGGAATGTTTTGGCCGAAATCAAACTTCCCTGTACAGTTTGTCTTGCACCACGAATAGGCCACAAAACCCAAGCTATTATATACTTTGCTCAAATTTGATGCTGGAATTCTAACAGTAAATTCTTTAGTCATCATCTTCGTCTGCCAAATCCACTGTAGGCACATCTCTCCACTCTGACCAAGTTTCTGTATAATCAACAATGCTAACGTTCTTGATTCGGTATTGAAGTTTGGGTTCTGGTTTGTGCCAGGGATTGTTTTTCTTAACTTTAAGATATCGAAGCTCAACCATGTCTTGCGGGTAACGAATCATTTGCTCTCCAATAAATAAAACCATCGTAGCATACTCTTACGAATATGCTACAGGGAATTACTTAGTTTGCGTTGATAATTCCTTTGAAGTCCATCGGAATAATGATGGAACGTACTTTACCTTCTCGAACACCTTCTGCGATATCCGACAGTGCTTTGGCGTGCATGTAACTAATATTTGCAGTATTCTTGCTCAACATTGCCAAACGTTCTGCTTCTTTGCTTGCGATCTCGACTTCGATTTGTTTTGCCTTCAGCGCGTTTTGAGCATTAATAACGCTTTGTGCTGAGTCAATGATCGACTGATTCAGTGTAACATTCTTGATTTGTACCTGATCAATAGTAATGCTATTGGACAAGCCGTCGTCAACAAGTGCCTGACGCATAATCATGAGTGTGTCGTGTTCAATTTGTGAACGCGAGTTTGGTACATCAAGCGCATTGACTTTGTTAACTGCTTTGAATGCCGCCGAGTTGGCAATTGTTCGCATGTAGTTATACATCAGCAATGTATCGCCGTTGCTATCAATTGCATTGAGCGCATGTGAACGAGTCGTGTATAGTTCGCCAACAGCCGCTGGGTTGATATTGTAAATTGCCGTAAAGTCCAGTTCGCGCAAGACCGAGTGGTCCGCTGTCATTGGCTGCAATTTGTCTTCGTTCAGTGCGATCTGCTTGACTGGGAATACCAGCACGTCGCCGACGATTTCTTGATTGAACGAGCCGGGCTCAAGTTCGACTTTTTCGATCTGCTTGTCAAAGCCGCGCCGCAATCCTACTTCGCCTGTTTCAATACGCTGGCAACCTGATGCCAACACGGTAAATGCCAATACTACCAACACAACTAATTTCTTATTCATCTTTATTTCTCCTGTTTACTTACGATTAAAATGCAAAAACAATTCCAAGAACAATCAATCCCGTAATAACTGCCGTAACGAGACCATACATACCACACTTGAAGAGTGAGACTTTTTCATCTTTGCTCAAGTGCGAAAACAAAAAGATTCCGAACGACACAAACGCCCAAAACCCCAACATAAAAATAAAACCTTTTGCCATGCTTGTTACTCCTTATGAACAATATCAGAAACTGGGTTTTTCATTTGAGCAATGACTTGCTTTGCCTCATCAAGGGTTGCAGTTGTTGCTTGCCTTGCCCAAGAATAACCAGTAGTTAGACCGCTGTATTCAACCTTATAACCATCAAACACTTTTTTCACGCGATAACGAGTGCGTAACGGATTTAGAAAACCAAACATTCTTCTCTCCTTAAACTAACATTTGCTTAAACGTTCCCGAGACTTGCTGTCCATCAAACTGATCGCCATATTTTGCTCTCAGCTCTTTGACAATAATCCCAAGAGACTGTTGTTCTTTGGCCAGATTCAACTTTTGCATAACTGTGCCAATATCTTTCTCGACCTGCAAGTTGGTCAATTTCTCTGGCAAGAACCTGCGGACAATCTCAAGTTCTGTTTCGACTGCCGCTGCTGCATTGTGATACTCAATGCTTCGAGCATTGTAAATGCGTAGATTTTCCAGCATGTTCTTCTCGAACTTTTTCAGCACGACCAGAACTTCTTCGTCAGTTGATTCGCGATTACCGGCGGACTTGCCGACCATTTCTGCTTCGCCGATAATAGTTGTTAGCAATGTAGCAGTGATCGAATCACGTGCCTTTCTTGCTGTCAGTTGTGCTGTTTTTATTTCTGCTATTTTGCTCATGATATCCTTAAAATTCAATGTGAGGATTGCCAACTTGAAATACTTTTACTCCCAATTCACGCCACATTCTTGCAACACTTGGGCGGTCGTCGATAGCGAACAGAACACTGTAGTTGTCTGCAATATCTCGCCAGAAGATTTCTTCCTTGACGATTGTATCTTTTCGCATATCGTTTGGTGCTCGCATAAAAAGTTTGTGGAATCCAACATCGTTGTCCTTTAACCACTGCCGTGTTTCTGGCTCGCAAATACCGTCACGCCCAGAGAGTGCAATAACTACGGTGTCTGTTTCTGTGCTACCATCATCACGGAATGCAAAGCGATTGACAATAGCTCGAACTGCCTCGTCGACGACATCAAGACCAACCTTCTCCCATTCAAATGCACCGCGCTTACCGTTCATATGAGCAAGTGTTCCGTCGATATCAACCAAGATGCAGGCTGGTTTATTTGGGTCAGCTACATAACGACGTCGTGTGCTGTTTTCGAGATTTTGCTCGTATTGTTTTGCAATGACAGAATGTCCTACGCCATTTGCGCGTTTTGCATCACGCTTCCATGCTTCCTCGATTGATACGGGAAACATTTTCACTTCGACTTCGTAGCCAAGAGACTCAAGCCACTTGACAAGAGTATTACGACGACCAGTGTGCAGATTGGTATCTGACAGGATGATGTCATGTGATCCTGCACATGCTTCGATTCTGCGATTGATGATGGCAGTAACTTCGCTTTCTCTTTTCCAGTTCCATTTGTCCCAAGACCATTCTTTCCCGTCGGCTTCGACCAGTGCCTTACGCACAAGATCTCGCTCGATGCGGACGCGATTAGGCCCTGCGTTAAGCCACTCATCCGCAAAGGTTGACTTGCCTGATGCTGAAATTCCTACTGTGATTATTGCTTTGTTCATACTTCTTCCCAATCTTGATCGTTATATGTTACTGTTACTTCACCGACATACATGCCGGTCAATTTAGGCCCAGTGTATGGTCCGCAGAATTCTGAATCTTTCTGCCAGTTAAGGTCGCTTTTCTTCAACTCTTTTGCTTTCTTAATTGCAAATTCTTTGCTGGCCCATAACTGCGCGTCCTTAAAATCATCGCGCCACTCTCCGGTCTGATATCGATATTCAAGAGAACCATCACTGTTGGTCCTGTGGATAAAATATCTCTTGTGATTTTCCATAAACTTCCTTACATTATAGGACTATTATACACTAAATGAGGAGAAAGTCAAGCGAAATATGTTAGTCTAATGTCTTGAATTTATTAGGTTTTTCTCGGCAGAGATGAAGGGTCATGCTGTATTGTTCATATGCGGCTTGAACGGTGGGATATTTTTGTCGAAGATGTTTTTCTTCTGCCTGTGAGTCCATCCAGGTTTCAAATATTCGGCGGCTATAAACATCTTCGATATTATTGAAGAACAATCCTTCTATCTCAGCGATTGCTTCTAATTTGCTAAGAGGGATGGTAACAGTGAGTAATGGTTCTGATTCGACTTCTAATGGATTTTGACATAAATCTTTGTCGTGAGCGTAAGAGAAATACTCTGATGGACGATGTCTTAGAAAACGCCGTGACTTGTCAATGATGCTAACAAAATACTTATCGCAAAAAGATTTAATTTTTTCTTCTCTACTCATTTCTTTGTTTCTTCTTTAAGAAGTGCTTCCATCATTTTGTATTGAGAATAGAGTTCTTTTAGTGATTCATATTTTTCAAGTAGATCTGGGTCTGGGACGAGGATTGCTAACCGTTCTTGTATCTTCGCAATAGAATCTTTCATGCTTACACCGTCGATTATTACATCAGGTGCCTTTACCGGTTGAGTCATCACAACATGGCCAAGATTCCCATTATACCACGCGGTAGTAGCAGTGCCTGCCATCCCCACACCTGCGACACCATATGTACTTGTCGGTATAGTATACGAGGTTCCAGAAACAATTGTGGCATTGGTAGCGGTTGTGTAACTTGGTATCGTATTGGTTCCGTATGGTTTACAGTCGTTTGGGTCATTTATTGACATTGTTTATCCTTATGATTATTAAGAATAACAGATATAGTCAACAAGAATCAACTATTTTGGTTAATTTACCAACCGGTAGTTATGTCGTATGACGATATTGACGAAACCGATGTTAATACATCAACATTTGCTTTGTGAGACCAACTTGCAGCGTAAATCTGTTGACCAGTTAGAGCCATTCCACCGGCAAGTTGAACTATGTTTTGTGATGTCATAGTATGATTAATGTTTAAGTCGTCTCTCCATGTAAGATTTCCCGATATCGCACCAGTAGCAATTAGGCCAACAGTAATATTAAGATCCGTTACGCTTTGCGAATCAGTGGACCAAACTATTCCGTTAGAATCAGTATAACCGCTAGTCAATTTAATTGAGCGTAAACTATTTATATCGTTGTGTTTTTCTATTTTTGCAGTTGTCATCCTCGAGATCTATGTCTTCATTATCGTCGTTTTTCTCAATGTTGATAATAATTGTCGGAGAAGATTGCTCTTCTGCTGATTCTTCTGCTTTCTTAGAATCGATAAAATCAATCAAATATCTGAGAAATTCTGTAGAGTTTGTGGCCATTGTTGTTCCTCATTATGCTAATATTGTATTTGTGCTCCTACAGAAAAGAGACAGAAGATATTTTAGTCAAAGAAGAAGGGCTGGTTTTACCCAGCCCTTCAATGAGATATTCTTAGATCTCAATCACCTCGTGTCTGACCAAACCCAATTGTTCCATGTGTTCACCCTGATACCCGACACAGTTGTTGATCATCCTGCATCCATCACCTGTTTTTGCGTACGGCGGGAACGTCGTGTCGCTTTGGTGATGAGTATGGCCAAAGAACCACATCTTGATATTATCGTTATCGAGTATCAAATCCGACAAATCGCTCATGTAATAAGCATTGCTGGCATTTCCTTGATAAACAGGATCACCCAAATGCATAAGTGGTAAGTGATGAGTGATAACAATCAACTTTTTGTCGCGATTTTGTGCTGCAACGTGTTTAATGTAGTCACGGTGCTTCATATGAGTCTGAACCCATTTATCGCTGGTAAAGCGACTATACATCCCGTTTAGACCTGTTTCGTAGGCAATTTTGCCGTCATATGCCATGAAATTTGACATGTTGTGCATAGCAAGCGGCTCGCCCTTGTTCATATCAGTCCACAGTGTGCAACCAACAAACAAGTAATCTCCGTCTGCATAAGTATCCATGTCTAATACTTTGACATTATATAATCCCATATCTTTGAGCAGATTGTTGCACTTGGTCGCTCCTTCCTGAATAGTCAGTGCGTGGTTACACGGCCAATAACAATGGTTGCCCAGCACCACTAAAACTTGTTTGAATTTGGGAGCAACTTTCCCAATCCACGAGAAGGTAGCAAACTCAATCCATTTAGTTCCTACCCAAAGATCGCCGGCCAAAATCAACGTAGTTTCTTTGTCATCGGGTAAATCTGGCGGAAACCAGCACTTCATCTGTCCCGTCTCAGCATTAAACGGCACACCGCCGCTAAAATACCAATCTAAGTGTAAATCCGAATATTCTCTAAGTTTAATCATAAATGTTATCAATCTCTTTTGCAAACATTGCCATTAATTCTTCTTTCGTGACAATGTTGGGCAAGTCGTTTGCATCGTCTACGGTGAAATCTTCATCCCCTTTTCTATTGTAGTAAAGGAAGTCAGAGAACATATCTGAAACATAACCTGGTAAATCATTTTTTGTTATTGCCATAGTTTTTACTCCAAATGTAATAGTAGCAGAATCTTTGATGTAAGTATCAGCCTGCCAGTCAAATTGTCCTTCATGTGTTTCTTCGCGGATAACAAAGCCGTAGTTATGTTTTTCAATAACGCTTGCAATGATATCACATATTGCCGTTGGTTCCATGCACTCAACTTGAACCATATATTCCTCGTTGCCGAGTGCTGTGTATATTGGATTACTTGTAAAAGAAACAGTTGACGACTTGACTGCTTTTGTAATCTTTGTCTTCAAGTCTTCTGCGATTGCTGTATAGTCAATGACTGCCATTCTCTGTCTCTCCTATTACTTAATAACATATATTATACACTATTTGGCGAGAAAGTCAAGCTGTTTCTCGCATAAAATAGGGGCTTCAGCCCCTATTTTATCACAGTATTGCGCTGATATTATAGACTTACTTTACGACGCGATCCATCTTGAAGACGAACTGGGATCTGGTAGGCTGCCGCGTTTCTGTAATTCTTGCGGCTCTTGACATTTAATCCTGCCTTGCGAAGTTCTGCAATGCGAGCACGAAGATTTCCCACTGCAAATCTTGCTCTTGCCTGAGCTACTGTTAACTCGCGACCTGTTCCACGAAGATACTCAACTAAAAATTGATTCTGATTTGTTACTTTCATATTTACTTCTCCTATAGTTGTGTAATAAAACACATAGTAAAACAATAACAGAATCTTATGTGAAAAATCAAATCTATTTTAACCGTTTCTCTTCTTAGCCCAATATGCTAACTGTCCTGCTCGGATTGCTTCTATTCTTTTCTCTCTTGAGGCAGGATCAGACCAAGATTTTTTGTTAATTTCGGTTGTTCTTTTTGCCTGTTCTTCTCTCTGTGCAACAGTCATTGCTGGTCTATTTTTCATCATATTTTCGCGCTTGGTCTGATCCTTCCAATTTTTGATTCCGTTTTGTCGATTATTTTCTAACCAAGTTGGATTAGAAGTAACTTTAGCCATTGCAGCTTTATGCTTTTTTTGATATTCTGGCCGTTGCCACATTTCTAAACTGTTCTTGCGTCGCATCTCTCTAATTTCTGGTCTGTTACCTACTTCTTTCTTTTTTGCTATATCTTTTGCTGCCCATTCAATGTTCTTCCAGTTTTCTTTTATTTGCCTAGAGTGTTTTTCTTTAGCTTCGGGCTTATTCCATCTTTTTTGTCTAATCAAATTCCATACTTCTTTATTTTCTGATGAAGTATGACGATAGGCCATTCTTTCGCTTTGTTCTACTCTTCTTTTATTGTTCTCTCCCCATCCAAGGTTATTTTTGTTTATATAATCAAATCCACCTTTTCCGCCAAGTTTAATATTATACACATCTTTACGCAATAAGAATTCAGAATTTATTACTTCTGCTTCTCTTAAATACATGTTAGTTGAATCCTCAAACCATTCAAGAATAGTTTTTGTAAAATTTTCAATGCCGTATTTCTTGGTAGCTCGGTTAATAATTGTCCCTGATCCCATATACCCATCATCTATGTTATTAGTTTTATGAACACCTACATAAATTTTACCGGTTATGTTATTTTTTATTTCGTATAAGTAATAGAACATTTTCTCTCCTACACTTATTTATGCGCCAGCGTTTCTGAACTACTATTTATTCGGTTAAAAAATAGTAAAAATCTTGTCCTCATTATGGGCTCCACAAACGTTATTAGTATGTAGATTAAATGTTCTACATAACTTAAAGGAAACCAAAAATGAAAAAATTAACACTCGCACTTATTGCCGTTTTTGCATTATCTTCAACCGCTTTTGCAGCTGAATCCGCTGTTGCAACAAAGACAGTAGTAAAGGCCCCAGCAAAACATTCTAAAAGTCACTCCAAAAAAGCCAAAAAAGCATCGAAAGCATCACCGAAAGCACCTGCTGCACCAGTCGCAGCAAAGACTAAAGCTTAAGAAGGTAAAGAGATGGTCAGAGAATGGCAGCAATGAACCACCGCTACCGCCAGAAATAATTGACCGATTAGCATTAGCAAGGTGGATTGCCATTGCAAAATCAATGGATCCAGAATTAGGTAAACGGCTGTTACAAAATAAAGAAACCAACATTTAAAAGATGTTGGTTTCTTTATTGTTTGCTTAATATAATTCGACCTTCTGGGAGTATTGAGCACATGATTATGTCTCCCTCTTCCCACCCGGCACGTTCTAATAAATCTGGAGGGAAGACGAGAATACATTCTTCAGGATTGTTTGGATCTACTTCAACTTTGGCGGTCCAGATCTTACCACCCTCAAGAATGTCCCAAACTTTCTTTTGGTCTGGGTTCATTTTAGAAGTAATTTAGTCGCCTCTCAATTTGAGAATAGATATCGTTAGTTGAATCGTATGTAAGACCTAATTCACGCATCATCAATCTTTTTACTCGAGAGTTAGGCAGGCGATATCTCTCCACAGGAGTGAATCCCATCATCTCTGCAACTTCCACAACGGCTCCGCTGCGGCAGATTCCTGCGTGACAATGAACGACAACCTGCATACGATTTTCCTGTGCGCGTTTGAGAAGTTCAACCAATGCCACTGCTTGTTCTTCAGTGCAACCAAATTCTTCTAGCTCACCCGCATCGTCACCAATATCTAAGAATTCAAACTTGTAGACTTCTTTGAACTTGTGTTTTGGTTCAGGCCACCAAGAAGAACAAGTATCCATGATCTGAATCAGCATAGAATTCTCGCCAGCAGCAAAGTGATCTGCTGTTGGTATGGCTATTGCAGGAACATTTTCAATCCATAGTGTCATCAATTTCTTCTTTCGTTAAATATTCTCGCCACTCTTGTGGCAGATTACAATTTTCTGGAGCATTCTTAAACATAGGAGCAATCTCTGAATCCTTGAATCCAGCAAGACCACAACCAACTCTTGTTACAAAATACTTCTTATCTGGTGTCGATGCTGCGTGCCCTACAAACATGTCAACATAAAACACAATCTCTTCTAACGATAAAGAATTGATATTGTAATCCTTTGTGGGTATGGCATAACATCTTCCTGTTGTTCCTACACCATAACCCCATTTTGCTCCTAACTCATTTAGTGCGTATCTTGCAGCACCTGCACCGTGTATTCCTGCCTGGTTTGAGCCGAAGACAAAAATCTCATCTTCTGCAGGTGCTGTCATATCTACGTGATATCTATACTTATTAACCATATTAGAGTTTAAAAACTTTTCCTGTAATGCCGTTTGCTGTAACTTCTATACGATACATTTTTAGTTGATCAAAAGTAAAGTCTTTGCTCTTAACCGTCTGTCTACTATGGTAACTACTATACCAACTTCCTTCTTTGGTGTAAGTATAAACCACCTTAATCTTATTCTGCGCCGTATCTACTTCAACTTGCTCAAGCATAGGATTATTATCATACGTTCTTGTTGAGTGATCAAAATTTCTGGTTTGATTAGCTTTCCACATTTTTCCGTCAAACTCACTAACAATTGTGTCTGCGTAATACTCTCCAACAAGCGGCCACTTGCTTTCGATTTTTTCTGTCAACGGAACCAGCTGTGTTACCACCTCACCTAATTTAATCTTCGTAGGAGATGCCAGGATTGCTGTATTTATATCAGACAATCGTGTTTGTCTTCCTAACCACCCAGTCACTTCTTTTGCTATATCCATTTTGTCCAACGGGGCACCAACAGTTTCGACAATGTCTGCTATTTTTGGTGTGCTCAAAGTAATATATTTTTTGTTGTCAATATCTTTCAACAAGTATCGCTCAACTTGTTTTTTATTGAAGAAATATACCCCATTACCGCCGTAACGATACCGATCACCGCTATCTGCCTCTTCGTCAGGAACCAAGAAATAATACTTTCCGAAATATTGATATCTACCTTTCATGTGCGGGTTGAGTAATTCTACCGTATCTCCAATCTGCACATCTTTGAGCGAGATATTCTTCTCTATTTTCTCTGTGAGTTTGTGTGCTTCTTGATATACGCTTGATGCTTCAGGCAAAAGAATGTTGTCCTTACCATTGCGACCCCAGACACACTTGCCTTCTATTACCCCATTAACCATTGTAGTGCAACTCAGCACTGCGGCAAAGTTTGATGAACTGATTTCAAGTTCAAATCCTCGAGGATCAGATATACGCCAAACAACATTTCCCGGACCCCATCCTCCACCGCGCTTCACGCTCTTTGCGATCTGGAAACCTTCTACGGGATCATTGTTGATAATGATTGGGTAACAGTTGGTCATGAACAGGGTGCTCGCATCAACATCCATGTGACCATAACCGCCTTGTTTCCCTCCGCCAACAACAGTAATGTCATCGTTTTCGTCGATATTGACCGCGGTTCCATATCCATATGCCCATTGATCCTGTGTTGCTTTGCGTTTCCTGAATGCTGCATCCTTTGTATAGGGTGACGCAAATCCAAGATGTCCCGACTCTGCCAATACATCTTTTCCACGATATTGAATTGTTACATAATGCTGCTTAGGTATTATTGTTGCCATTTTTAATCACTCCAATCGTCATATTTATTCCATCCGTCTTCCCACATATATGCTGCATAACTTCCTTCTGGCCAGGGGTTATCTTCTGGAACATAGTTACCTCCAATACTTGCCGCTTGCCAGCCATCATCGAATATGCTGTCCTCCTCAATAGTATTGTGGTCTTCAAATGCCTCAATTTCGTTGCCGTGGTATAAGTTGCCTGATCTTTTATCTATATAGATCATTTATTCCCCCCTATTAATTTTACCATCTGACAGTAATTTCAAATACATTGCATATTGCTCTGGGTCATTTCTCAAATCATACAGACCTTCATTTGTTTTGAGTAATTTAATTTCTTCCTCATATAATTCCTGAAGTTCAGTTATGTGGTCCATAAATTCAACTCTCATTTCGTGCTGCTTGTTTATTGAGTTTATCATTGTTTCTCCATACGCTTTACTTGATCTACGCATAGAGGTTATGTTCCACAGCATTGAGGATAGATTCAATGCGACTGCAACTACCTCTGATAAATTTATCCAATTCATCAATCTACTCGCGTGACCTTTACACCATGTCGAATAAGATAATTCACGCCGTCCAAGTCTCTATAATCTTGTGCATAAAATACTTCTGCTGTTCCGCTATTCCTGATCTGCCTTGAGCAATTTATGCAAGGAGCGTGAGTTATGAATAGTGTGCCACCTTTTGCAGAAAGCCCAGCCTGTAGCATTTTGCTGTAGCAGTTTTCTTCAGCATGAGAAACATCTGAACGAGTTTTAAGACGATACCGCCCTTGTATCTCGTTTCCATCTTTGTCTTTATAAAATCCAGTATATGGCCATGCTTCAAAGATTTCATCTGGACTTAGCCATCCGCCTGCGCTGCACCATTCTTTTTCTTCGCATACATTATCGCCGCCCTCAGAAAGGCCGTTTATTCCCATCGACATTGCTCCATCAACAGTTACGAAGATTGAACCAACTTTTAGACGCTCGGCGTGAGACTCTTCTGCTGCTCTCTTCGCCATATCCAAATACATTTTAATCCACTTCTGTTTAATAGCAATACTCCTTAATGATGTTATAATATAGCACATAATATTATATAAGTCAAGCAGTTTAAAAGAAGACTACGGCTGTTCATTCAATAACTCTTATCCAAGGTTGCCAACCAAATTCAACATAGTGTTCGCAGTTATCTGAACCATATTCATAACGGTCAGCTTGCCAAACAAATATTACACCATGATCTTCGTCAGATATTCCGGGGACAATCTTAACGACGACGCCTTTGTGTCCGTCAACATCAACAACTTGGTCACCTATCTTTAGTGCGCGGTCAGCGTTGAGTCTTTTTGTCTTTTCTGTCCAATTATCACGGTCAATTTTTTTCATTTCTTCAGTGTCCTAAACTCGACTGGAATGCCTTGTTCTCTGGCTAAATCAATTCCGTGCCACATACCATTTGACATTCCGTTGTCAATATAAACTACAGATTTTTCTGCAACCTTTCGCCACGCGAGACCAGCAGCAATTCCGAGATCACGATCTTCTTGATCATCGTCTGCTAACACCTGAGTATAGAGCAAATGTGAGACCATCGGAGCTTCACCTCGCTGTAAACAGTCTAACATACATTCACGTGCATAGGCAATATTCTTCTCAACCGTTTTTGGATTGACTGGTCGTTCGTCGCCAGCATACGGCGATTCCATAATAACGCAGATCATGTTACGTTTGGTGCTACAAAAATTTTGCCGTCAAGTCCGGTCAATTCTTTGAACTCACGATGAGCATCTTTGATGTCATCGTTGAGCACTTCTAAATCAATTGCGCCGCTGTAATCACCTACAACGGTGATGCCAAAAATACAATCTTCTCTGGCAGCGTCGTAGTATGGCGAAGCAGAATCAAGTTCGCCCATATCAAGAGCATTATCAATATGCTCGGGGTCGAACTGGTCGTATTCAAGTCCTACAATAAGAACTGCGCTAATAGACATTCCCATTTTACTTTTTCGCCTCTGTTTGATTTTCGTTTATACCTGTGCCTTTGCATACAGGGCACTCCCATGTTCTGAACCAGATATCGCCGGGTTCTGCATCATCGCACTGCCCAAGACCGCCGCAAGTTTTGCATTTTTTGTTCTTCAACTCTTCTTTGAGTTTGCTATATTCATTATTCATCGACGTTGGTCCATTCTATTGTGACTTTGAACGTTCCTGGCCTAAATCCATCATCGTCTTGTTCCGGCAATTCAGGATTATCATTTACCGCGTCATAAACATCTTGCTCGACGTCTACGAGACTTTCGTCGCTGTATTCTTTTTCAAAAATTATCATATCTTTATTCCTTTCTTCAACAGCAGGTGTGTCAGTTCAGGGTCATCTTCGAGCGAGTTGTAAAGTTGTTTGATCCACTGTACGCGATTAACATAACGGTCTTTTTCTTTATGCGCTTCTTCTTTAGCGTGTTTAACGCACCACTTTGCTCGAACCAACTCCGAATCATAGAAGTCAAGCATATCTTTTTCTTTTTCTGCTTGCAGTGTTCGCTCGTAATAGCCAACATCTCCGTCGTTTTCTATTGTGCTTTGTAATTGATCAAGCATAAACTTTTTAAGTTCATCGTGGTCCTTCGAAGGCGGAACCCAGTCTTCTATCCTGGCATACATCTTGTCTAATCTCGCGCGAACAATCTTTCTTTCTTTGAGTGCCTTTGTGTAGTATTTGATTTGCTCTTTGTGTTCTTTAACACCCATTGCTATCTTTTCTTCTTGAGTGAGAGCAAGAAGATCTGCCAACTTTTTTTCTGCTTCTGCTATTCTTGCGCCGCCCTGAAATTCTATTTCCGCTGGAATCTTTGGTAGATCGTCCATTGGATTATCGCGTTGACCAGCACAGGCACCAAACGCACGAGCACAACCAAGAATGAACTCGCTCATTGACTGCTCACCCTCACATATTCTGGCCGTGTATCCTGTTGGCATTATAGGCCCAAGACCTTTCTGTCTTCTGGAGTAAGTTTAGCAAGTGCTGATTCACGTTGTTCTTTTTCGAGTCGAGCGGCATTTAATCTTGCTACTTCCTTTAGTGCCATTTCAGCACTCAAGTCAAGAACTTCACCGCGAATAATGAGAATACTATCTCCCCAATAGTTTGTGTCTTCTGTGGGAGCATGTGTAAGAACACCAACATCTCCCCAATATTCTTCGGCGAGTCGACTGTCGAGCTCTTCATCTGTTAGTGCCTCAACATATACATCACCGTCAGAATTTCGTATAACATAGTTTTTCATTTGTGAATTCCTTACTTGCAGGTTACTACTTTTCCGTTTGTATCATACTCAACAGAAGCACCCGAGGCGAACTGAATGTATTCCACATTCTTTACACAGATTTCTGAATAACCAGTGACGTGAGCTGCAACACGATCTGCATATCCGCATCCAGAAAGTGCTGTTATTGCCAATGCCATAAAAATGTATTTCATTACTGTTCCTTTTAGTTAATATCGCCTGATACTGTTGAAATGCTGCCTGCAATATCGCCGCAACGAACATCTCCTGATACTGTTGATATGGAGCCTCCAACATTTCCAGCAACTCGCACATCACCTGATACCGTGCCAATCCTCTCAACGTTGCCTCCTACTGTAACTTGGTCACATGAATCAACGAGCAAACTTTTAATATCGCCAATTACTTCTACGTTAATCGTGCGCTCATTGCCGAGATCAACTTCTTTTCCATCAACAAACATTCTTCCATTTCTTATATCGAGTGTGCCACATGATATGCAAACATCTCCTGCAACTAAGTCGCCAGAAATTGTTCTTCCATTAATCTTGATTGTGCTCATTTTAGATTCCTAAAAATTAATTCAATTATTTCATCAGATCGTTTTGCGTATGCTTCTGCCATAAATTTGCCATGCTCATCGTTCCCCAGAGCATCTTCCTCAGACATCTCTGACCTAAACGAGGACATTGCCACTCTCAGTGTCATTGACTGAGCAAATGTTAGTTTTACGCCGTTGATTACTATGTCTGCTTCTTTTGCTTCCATATTATCTCCTGCGGTTCTTCCCAATTATTTTTTCTGCCTCTGCTTTTGCTGAGTCAGATATATAAACAGTTCTGCGCCATCGAAGAGCCTCTTCACGAATGTCGTCGGCTGCCCTATCAACTGCCTGGAAAATGAATAATCCCATTCCTACGTCGGGGTTTGCGTCATCGTAATTTAAGAGCATTGTTGCGTTATCAACGAGCAACTCAATTACTTCTTTTTCTGTTAGCTGACTTGCCAATGCATCAAATGTATCTTGTGGTGTGGTCATATTATATCCTTATGTTATTCTTAATTGCTTTGCTTCTTTTGATGCGATACCGACATATCTAATTTTCTTATTTCCCTCAAATTCTTCTTTTGATATTTGAGCATTTTTCTTTTCGATCTTATCAAAAGCCGAGACCATATTTTTATTTCTGGCAGAGGATGCTAACTTTAGTTCTTCGGAAACGTGATTTCCGTAATTTGGATTATTCTCGCCGCAATTTTTGCCTTTTCGAATCTCCGACCAATGTTGTTTAGTTTCATCGGAATGATTTTTATTGAACATTCCATTATTTGAGCCTTTTCGTGTCTCCGAATAATGTTTCTTGGTTTTAGTAGAATGTTGTTTATCTAACATGCCTCTGGGATGATCATTGTGTTTATAGTATTCTAATCTCTGTTCAGAAAATCGTTGTCGATTTTTCAATGAGTGTTTTGTTCCTGTTCGTTCATCAAGTCCATTCTCAGTTATCTGATTTGCCCATAATTCTGATTCAACGATATCTTGTTGTTCTGAAAAAGCAAGAGCAAATCCTGTGCATTCTTCTTTGTCATAAAACAAACAATACCAAAGAGTTTCTACGTATTCTTTTCCGTGTTTCTTTATATGTTTCTTCCAATGGTTCCCAGAACCACAATATCTCTCAGGATTTTTTCTTATAGTCTTACCAAAATATAATAGCCCAGTAATTGAATGCCGTTTGATATAAAGATAAGTTGGTCTAAATTCTTTGATTATTTTAATTCCTCAAATGTATTTGCAATATCTTTATCAAAGCGCACACTCAAGAACCGTGGCAAGAACAATGATGCTTTGCCACCATTCTTATCTTGGATTTTTTGATTATACATCACTTCGATAACTGTGCCAAGTGGCAATTCGTTTGCTCGTTCATCATCAGAAAAACCAGAGCCAACATTGACACGCAACTTGCCATCAGAAGTCTCACAAACATACGCACCAACCATTCCAGTATATTTGCCAGCACCTTCTTCGATTCCGACAATAACTAAATCTGCAACTTCTTCTGCTTTCATTTTGCCGAGATCTTTGGTGCGTTTCGGAACCCATACTGCATTCATATTCTTGATCATCGCTCCTTCTTGCCCATCTGACAGACACTGCTCAAAAAATACTTGTGCTTCATCTTTATTATTGACTATATGAGTTTGCAACACATGAATTTTATGGCCAGCAGGCACCGCTTTTGTCAAACGCTCAATCCGCTTACTGTAGGGGATTGTCGAAGAGAAATCAACTATGTCCCAAGTTGCAAACACGAGCATTTCGGCTTCTTCTTTGCTGATTGTGCCTTTTACTGCTTTATTGACTATGCCGTTTCCTGTTTGACGATCGAGAATTTTGCCATCTTTGCCAACTGCAAGCAATTCGCCGTCCAGTGTTTCGCCTTCATTGATTATGTTTGACAGTAATTCATCGAATGTGCTGTGCAATTCAATTGGTTTTCCGTTGCGAGAAAAAGCCATTGCAACACCATCACGCAACATCATATGACAACGAGCACCATCTGATTTGATTTGTGCGTAAGCGGGGAATTTGATGCCGGAAATATCTTTGTGGCTGAGCATCACATCAAATGTTGGGACCAAACCTGGCCACACTCTGCTCGCAATTGAATCAGAACAGCCACATCGCAAATCGCGGTCAATGATTCTCTCGATAACTGTTGCATCATCTTTGCTTACTGCACCAAGTGTCGTAGCCAAAAATGTAATTCCGTCGGCGCCTGTATGCTTTCTTGAAGACAGACCCGATAACATTAAAATTGCTTTGTCCAGAGTTGTTTTGATTCCCGGATTTATTGGCTCTGGAATCTTGCGGATGTAATACGAAATTGTGGGGTCATACGCCGCGGCGAATGTGGCGCGTAAATCAGCATTGTCTTTTTCGCGCAAGATGATTGCTTCTTTTGCTTTTGTGCTTGAGTTTGCGGCGATTTCATTCAGGATAGATAATACGGACATTTGTTTGCTTTCTTTAAGTTAATACAAGCATTATACGCTCATATGATAGGGATGTCAAGATCTTTCTCGTGTTGTAAGCCACTGTATTTCAAGATAAAAAGCATCTTTTCTTGGTCAGAAATGAAGAATCCGTCATTAAACAAGCGTATTCCGAGGTATTTTTCTGCTATTTCGTTGATGGGCGTTCCGTAACGATTCTTTATTATCCTGAACTGCTCGCCTTTTGGGTGATACGAGATAATTGCTGTTGCAACCTGCGTTATCTGCGCGCCAATGCTTGGCGCCTTTGGCAGAAACACAATCTTTTCAGGTCGACTAAAGATATAGAAATACATATTATTTTTTCTTCAAAATATCCATTAGCTGTTCTTGCTCTTCTTCAAACATATCGTAGATCATACCGACAACCAGTGTTGCATATAAAACGATGCTTATGCTAATCACTACCTCAGTAATTGTCACGAACGGCGTATGCTTAATTGAGAACCAAAGTGCGATGCTGGCAGAAATTCCCAGTGACACGAGCAAAAGAAACGCGGTAAACATTGCCCAGAGTAAACTGAACAGGAATGTTGCGTGTCTTACTTCGTGTTTAAGCACATGAAATACAGTGGCTATCCCTTTCGGGATGCTAAGAATCGCTGATACTAAGCCTCCATAAATTTTCCTACCACACCATTGTATAAACTGCAAAAATTTAAGCATCGTCGTTTTCCTCGTCGATTTCGCAATATTCAACTGCGAAATCGTGTGTATCCGAAGTTTTAATGTCTACTTCATGAAACTTGAGTTCTGGACATTTTGACTTCACAAACTTCTTTCTTTCTGCTCGGATCTTCGGATCTAAGAAAATTTCAGGTGTGCAATAGAATACGCTCCAGTCCTCTCGTCCGCCGTTGTCTGCGTCGTAATACAGTTTCATATTATTTCTCCATGAATCGTCTATGTAATGCAATGGGGAAATCCTTGCTTCCCTCTACTGCATTACCATTATCAATTGCTTCATAAACGTTCATACATTCTTGCACAATTAGTTCTGCGAATTTCCTCAGATCAATTTTTTGTAGTTCAGTGCAATGCCCGTTAGGTTGAGGACCTTTTCCTGGGCCATCCTTTTCGGCAACTACTAATGCACCTTTTGGTTCCATGCTCTGTGTCAGTTGTTCGTCAGCAAAAGCATAAAACGATTCTGCTTTTGCTTCTTTAAGAAGTTCTTTTATTTTCTTGTTCATTTTATTTTAATCCAAAATGTTCTTTGATTTCATCCCCGACCCGTTCCGGATACATCTTTTTATCGGCGACTTTAGCGCATTCAAGAACAATCATCTTTGCAAACATCTCAAATCCAGGAGACATGTCTTCAATGTCTTGCTCAGTAAAATTACATTTCTTTGCGATCTTTTTTATTTTCTTGTTCATTTTATGCCTTCAATACATTGATTAGTTGGTTTTGTTCGTATGCTTCTTGTGCCGCCTCTGCCAATTTGTTGAGATAGTTGCAGTAATCGTCTGCTCGTCGAAATTGCATATCCTGGTCATACACTTGACTCACGGGGAATGTTACTGCTTCGGGCCGATGCTTAATTTCGTCTGAATTGTGTGCGTCGGTAACGAAGTAGGCCGTCACTCTCTTCTCGCCTGTGGTTTCTCTACTCGTCCCGGTCTTAAATGTTCTGATCACTTACTCTACTCCAAAGTGTTTGTTTATTTCTGCTATAAGAGAAATGATCTCGCTTTTCCTACCAACACGAATCCCAACATCACGAGGACTCTCGCCGTCTTCAAATTTTGGCGCATTGTTCAGACTATACCACTCTTTCTGTAGCAAATCAAGAGTTTCTCTCACGATCAATTCTGCAAATTTTTCTCGACTAAAAACTTTTGCTTGGTATTCGCGCGGCGGCTGAGAGGAAACTTCTTCATATTGAATTTCTTCAACATACGCCGCTGCCTCAAGATCTGCAAGTCTTTTGTTCATCAAACTTCCTCCACATCAACCCGGATAATTTTGTCGGCGCTGACGCTTTTATAACTCTGCGACATACTTGCGTAATGATTGGCAACTGCCTGTGCCTCTTCGAACGAGTTCTCATCATCGACAGTGATTCGAATTTTTACGGTGATGTCATATTCTTTGCTCATAATCTTATTCCTGTGTAGTTTGATTTTAAAATTGTAATCAACTTCCTATCTCGTTCTTGTTTTTTTGCCTTGCATCGTTTGTTACAGAATTGTGCCCATCCCCGCGCGATCTGCGATACGCGCCGAGAATAACTTGTGGCAATACAGACAATTATAACTTGCTCTTTTGCCGCGCACTATTTTACTCCAAAGAGTTCTTTAATTGATTGCCGAGCACATCGTGCGGCGATTTTCTCGTTCATTTTACCATCTCCAGATGCTTGCAGGTTCTGCGAAACTGAAATCCGACGCAAGTGCATGTTGCCTTTGCACCTTGCTTGACCACTGTATATTTTTCACCTTTGCTGCCAGTTACTTCAAGAACCTTTACTTCATTGTCGACTTCGTTTTTTGCTGCGACGCTGCCGTCCAGATACTCAAGATCAACGAGTCCATCCAAGTTGAATTCTCGAATTGGCGCATATTGGCAATTTACGCGAAGAACAAACGCATTTGGGTTAGTAAATTTTTGATTTGGGAGAACAGTTCCCTCTACCCACTCGTGTGCGATTGGGCTTTTGGCATACAAGTAGATATCATTCACTTTGTATGTGACTTTAACTTTGCTGCCTACTTTTGGATGGGAAAATTGAATTGACATTCTTTGTTCCGTTTGTTTACTGTATAGAGCTATTATACGCTCTTTTGCCGAAATGTCAAGTGAAATCTGCTCTTACGCCTCGTTCCAACAGTGTTTTTGGCACTTTTCACAGCAGTTGCAGGGCTCTGGGAAGGCAAAGTTATCTACTTGGAAAGGGCAGTCGTGCAGTTCTCTCCCAACAGCGCCGCACCTACAGCGACCATTTTTCAGGACTTCAATAAGTTCCTCTGGCGTTATTTCGCCATTAGACATTGTAACTTAAAAATATGAAGAATATGCCGGCAAATATCATGACAAATTGTGGCATCGGAAATAGAGTGAATTGTGTTTTAGGTGCGAATATACGCTCCAGAATTAGCAGTGTGATGCCGCTACCAACTAACGCTCCGCCAAGTCCGGCAAAAACATGTGCATGATTTATTCCTTTATTTGAAGAAGAGTTCTGACACAACAAGGAAGATGCCGCACCATAAACTGATATATCCCCACCAGGTCGTCGATGAACCTCGACGATAATCGAGATAAATCATAACAAGATTGAATGCGATTAAGAAAATGCCGAAGCCAAGAAAAAATGTCATGTTAGTGAGTGAGACTCCTGATTACGCTGGCGACTGTCATTCCAACGAGATATACGATTACGACAAGTGCGACCGGATGTAGATGCGCCCATCCCCAAAAATTCATCTTTGATTCTTCTTTATCTTCTTTCATCTTATTCCTCGTAACTCAGTGTCAGCGTAGATGCAATCGCAAGCATCGTGTCATTGTCTTCAGAAATTGTGTATAACTTGTTGATTATGGTGGCATAATTGCTGACGATTCTTTGCCAGTGAGCATTTGACAAGTCGAAGTCAGATACGTCAATTTTCATACGGAGAACGATTTTTCGCGCAAGTGCTGGACCAAAACCTTCTTGGTCAACAAGTGTGTCAATCAGTGCTTGGGCACATTTCATGTTTGGCGCCGCGGAGAAGTCGGTGTTGGCCATCTTGTCCGTCATGTCTGCAAGTTTCTCTAACATTGAATACATTTCATTTCTCCGATAATTTTTTTAGCAGTTCTGCTTCAAGTGTAAGCAAAAATTCCATCTTTTCGTCATCAATTTGCTGGACAGTGCCGTCAGGCCAGTCAAATGTTCTGTCGGCGATTGCTTTTTGCACGAGCGCCAAGTAAACTTTTATATCCATTATGCGACTGCGCCGGCTTCGACCATCATGCGGGCGCCGAAACTTGCAACTTTGTATTTTTTGCCATTTTTGGCTTGAACGATGAACGGGTAAGAACGGGCGCGGCTGTTGTAGCCAACGATTTTGACTGTTCCCAGTTGCTGCGAGCTGTAAGACTTGGTCTGATCGAATCCAGCGGGCAATGCCCAGCTGGCATTTTTCAGCAGTGAGACGAGATGCGGATCAGCGACGGTGGTCTTGGAAGTTCCTGCGGCGCCGCGAACTGTTCCTTCGAGTTTGCAACGCAACGAGTCAGCATTGTATGTGATGCGCCCGATGTTGAAGTCGATGCCAGTTTTGGCAGAAAGTGCTTTCAGAGTGGATTCAATTTCCTTACGATGTTGCGCGATATTGGATTTTGTGATCGTTGCCATTTGTTTTGCTCTCCGTTTATTAACTGTATGAAGCTATTATACGCTTTTTAACCGAAAAGTCAAGAACTTTCTCAACTATTTCGTCACAGTGAAATCAATGACTTACTTGATGTTGGCTTTGAGATAATGCTGTGCGCTTGCTACTTGACTGTCAAGTGAGTGTGTGATGTTGCCAAAACCCACGGTTGCAATCACAAAACCGAGAATGGCACCAAGAATAAAGTTGATCATTTTATTTCTCCTCTTTCAAATTTTGCAACGAAATCAAATCCCGACATTTCGTATTTTGCAGCAAGACTTTCGAGAAGCTCAACTTCTCTGTCAAGTTTTGCCTGACCCTCGTTGGTGAACCTTTCGCCAACTGTCATGCTGCCGTTATGCAGCTCGGAATATTCTTCGAGCATTTTGTTTGTTTGTGTTGACATTTACTGTGTCTCTTTATTAACTTTATGACGCTATTATACATTCTTTATCCGAAATGTCAAGAAGAATCTCTTCTCTATGGAATCAATGACTTATTGTTAAATTCTTCCTCTGTGATGTAATATGCCATTCAACCACCATTCTTTTGTGCCATCTGCCATCTCAATTGCTGGTCCATCAACCCTGTGTAGTTGACCATTTAGATACCAACATTTGCTGCCATCTGCATCTTCAATTGCTGGTCCATCAACTCTGTGTCGTTGACCATTTAGATACCAATGCTTTGCGCCATCTGCCATCTCAATTGCTGGTCCATCAACCCTGTGTAGTTGACCATTTAGATACCAACATTTGCTGCCATCTGCCATCTCAATTGCTGGTCCATCAACTCTGTGTCGTTGACCATTTAGATACCAACTCTTGTTGCCATCTGCCATCTCAATTGCTGGTCCATCAACGCGATGTCGTTGACCATTTAGAAACCACTCCTTTGCGCCATCTGCATGTTCAATTGCTGGTCCATCAACGCGATGTCGTTTGCTATTCAGATTCCAATGCCTGTTGCCATCTGCATATTCAATTGCTGGTCCATCAACTCTGTGTAATTGATTATTTAGATACCAATGCCTGTTGCCATCTCCATCTGTGACACAAATAGTCTTTAGTACATCAATTAATTCTTCATTGCTGATGTTATCAGGAGTGGACACTTTTAATTCTCTCGTTTGTTTACTGCATAGAGCTATTATACAGTCTTTAACCGAAATGTCAAGCGATTTCTTCAACTCAAACAAAAACCCCGGGAACCCAGGGTTTAAGTATTTTGCTCAGAACGAGCGTAGATTACTCGTGTGCGATCTTGCTTGCGCGAGTCTTAAGA
>Ga0307375_10000287_pt1 | contig 67340 bp, 57 predicted proteins | sample TR1MG_FD_202531 | JGI IMG/M metagenome (GOLD analysis project Ga0307375, IMG submission 202531) | Soil microbial communities from Risofladan, Vaasa, Finland - TR-1 | ecosystem: Environmental > Terrestrial > Soil > Coastal area > Acid sulfate soil | place: Finland: Risofladan, Vaasa | collected... | reverse complement strand
GAACACGGAAGTTAAGCTCTGTTGGGCCGATTGTACTGCACGCGAAAGTGTGTGGGAGAGTAGGTTGTCGCCGGATTAAATAAGAGCCACCTGTGAAAGCAGGTGGCTCTTTCCTTTTGCGGCAAAATCAGAAATGGAAAGACGCCGCCGATCTTCACGGATGGAAGCAGGCGAATGCCCACCACGAAATGCGCGGCTGATTCCACAGATCTTCTCGAGTACGAGAATTCCAAATAACCGCTCCCGATCCTTTCTTATCCCCCAATTGCGTGACTCCGCAGAGGGGCTCTTGCGGCGAAAATAGAAACCGCGGATTGCGTGTAGTGATTGCCAGCAGAAATGTGTTTGTCTGCGAACGGCTGAAATCCGAAGGAACGATAGCGATGGGAAATTCAATGCCGCAACTTACCGAAGTGGAGCCTCTGCCACTTCCGGCGGAGCCACCGGTAGCGGCGCAGGCCACGAAGCAACTCGAAATTGCGGCGCCCACCTTTGGCGGGTGGGACTGGGTGCTCTGCGGCACGATTGTCGCGGGGCTCTCGATCTTGACATACACGGGAGTTCGAACCGCACTGTTCCAACCGATCGTCACCGAACTGGATGGGCATCGATGGTTGAGGATGGGGGCACGACCGGCAGTGCTATGGGGATTGATGGGTACATTGCTGCTCGCGATACGGACGGTCCTCTGGCTTCGATACAAAAGTTTTCCGGCGGCGACGATGGAAGATGCTCCTTCGCTGACGGTGATCATCCCCGCATACAACGAAGGCGCAATGGTTCTGGAGTCAATTGAGTCGGTGGCCCGGTCGATGTATCCGCGCGACCGACTGGAAGTCATCGTAGTGGACGACGGAAGCAGCGACGACACTTGGCTGCACATGCAGCGCGCGGCCATGAAATACCCCGAGCTTGTGCATCCAATCAGATTTCCCATCAATCGAGGGAAGCGGGCTGCGCTCGCGGTGGGATTCGAAAAGGCCAAGGGCGAAATCGTTGTCACGCTCGATTCCGACAGTACGATTGATGAGAAATCTCTGCTCGAACTGGCGGGTCCGTTCCGCAATTCGCGAGTGGGGGCGGTGGCGGGGAAGGTGAAGGTCTACAACCGGCGCGAGGGCCTCATTCCGCGAATGCTGCACGTGCGCTTCATCGTTGCGTTCGACCTGCTGCGGGCGGCGGAATCGACTTACGGGACGGTGTACTGCTGCCCCGGAGCGCTGACGGCGTATCGCACGGCGGTTGTGCGCAAGATTCTGAAGAAATGGCTGCACCAGACCTTTCTGGGGGCGCCGTGCACGATTGGAGAAGACCGTGCGCTGACGAACCTGATGCTGGAGAACGGTTACGACACGGTGTACCAGAGAATGGCGGTGGTGCACACGCTGGCGCCGACTTCATACATGAAGCTGTGCAAGATGTTCTTGCGCTGGGACCGCAGCTACGTGCGCGAAGAACTGTACTTCATGCGAGTTGTGTGGCGGCGGCCGCTGGGGCCGAGGATCATGGCCATCTTCGACCGCATAATTACAAACCTGCGGTTTCCGGTGTACTACGCGACGATTGCCCTGCTGGTGATGTTGTCGCCGGGACATCCGTGGATGATCGTGCGGCTACTGCTGGTGATGGGAGTGATTTCCGCGTTCTGCATGCTTTACTACCTCCGCAGCGAACGCTCGCCGGAGTTTGTCTACGGCATCATGTTTTCCTACTACGACCTGTTTGCCATGTTCTGGGTGTTTCCGGTGGCGCTGTTCACGGTGCGCTCGCGCGGATGGCTGACGAGATAGGCCGGCAGCCGGATCGGCCGTCACAGAAAGGGGTGATGGGCGTGGCTGACATGCAGAGGCGAAGAGTTTCATCGTACGAACGGTAGCGGGACCCAACTGCAATGTGGATTCGGCGCAACGGGCCGCATTCACGGAAGGAAGGGTGCGATCGTGCGTCGCATAACGATAGTCATCTCAGTGGTCATACTTTTTGGCGCCTCAGCGCTGGCACAGAAAATTCAAAAACAAAGAGCGCCGTATACGTCTCCTACGTCAGGAGAGGCAATGTACATGGCGTACTGCGCGTCATGCCACGGAGTCGATGGGATGGGCGATGGCCCAGCGGCCTCGGCAATGATAAAAAAGACAACCGACCTGCGAAAGTTGGCGGCGGATCACAACGGCGTATTTCCCGCTGACCACGTGGCGGCCGTCATCCGCGGCGACGTGAATGCTCCGTCGCATGGGTCGAAAGATATGCCGGTGTGGGGGCCCGTGTTCTTGAGAATGGACCTGGCACACCAGGGCGAAGTGGCGCTGCGCATCAAGAACCTGACGGAATATATCCGGTCGCTGCAAATCAAATAGCGGCGGACGGACGGAAAGAGGGCTGGCAAAGGCCGCAGAAAATGCGGATGCCAGCCTTTTGCTGTTTAAGGACGTTTGCTATGCTCGCCTTATTAGTGGCGGGCGGAGGAATGGTATGACAAGAATGCTGGTGAACTGGATCATAAGCGCGGTGCTATTGCTGGTGGTTGCGCACGTGGTGCCGGGGTTTGTGGTGACGAGTTTTTGGGCGGCGCTGTGGGCCGCATTGGTGATTGGCCTGATCAACGCAACACTCGGACTGGTGCTGAAGGTGCTGACGTTGCCGCTGACAATTCTAAGCTTCGGGATTTTTCTGCTGATCATCAACGCAATGATGTTGATGCTGGCGTCGCACTTTGTAAAGGGATTCTATGTGAGCGGATTCCGGGCGGCATTCTGGGGAGCTCTGCTGTTGATGCTGCTGCACATGATGCAGAAATGGCTGATGCCGAAGGAGAGGCAAAGGTAAAACGTGCTGCGGATGGGGCAAACGAGAAATCGGATAATCGGAAAATCAGAATCGCCACGGATGAGCACGGATCTACACGGATGAATCGGGGCTACCAATAAAGGCAAAGACAGCGGCGGATCACACAGAGGAACACAGATAGGTCAATAGATCAGAGGATTATTCGGGGCGGAGTTGGCGGATAAGGTCCGCAACGTTTGCTTGCTGAAAGAGACGAATGGCGGCGATGCCGGCGGCTCCGGCGTCGATACAGGACAAGGCGTTGGCCAGCGTGACGCCTCCGAGAGCGAGCACGGGGAACGCCCTGCGATGCGAAACGGGCGGGTGTTGCGTGGCTTCGCGGAGAACAGGCAGACCGATACCGGGAGTGCCGGTGGACACTTTCCCGAAGATGGGTGCAAGGACGGCGAAACTGGCGCCCTGCGACTCAGCAAGAGATACGTCCTCAACAGAATGGCAGGAGACGTCGACAAGGAAGTTACGAGTTTCGGGCGCAGAGCCGGGCGCGGATTGCGCGACGATGGCACGAACATCGGCGGGTGAAATGTCAGTGGACGTGAGGTGAACTCCATCGGCGCCGGAAGCCAGGGCGACATCAATGCGAGAGTTGATGAGCAGCCTGGTCGTCGCTCCCGACTGGTGAATGGCGGAAATGGCCTCACGGGCGAGGCGTTCAAGGGCTCCGGCAGAGAAGTCTTTTTCGCGAAGTTGGATGAGATCGACCCCGGCAGCGGCGGCCTCGCGAACCTTGGCGAGAAGAGCGTGGCGCTGATCACGGTCCGTGCCGGGGAACTGGCGCCGGTCGGTAATGTAATAAAAGAGCACGAAAGAAGAGTAACGCAGAGAGGGACGATCCACGTAGCAGAGTCTGAAACAGGGGAAGCATGAGCATTCGGAAGCTGAGTTCGCGCGAGGTGTACCGCAACGCGTGGCTGCGCGTGCGGGAAGACGAAATTGAACGTGACGACGGGGAGCGCGGCGTCTACGGCGTGGTGGACAAGGACGATTGTGCGGTGATCATTCCGATCGAGGGCGAGCGGGTGTATCTCGTCGAACAGTTTCGCTACACGGTGCAGGGGTGGTATATGGAGTTTCCGCAGGGCGGATGGGAGACGGCGAATGTCGATCCGGAAGAGTTGGCGCGCGGAGAGTTGAAAGAAGAAACCGGGCTGGTGGCGGAGAAGATGGAGTACCTGGGGATGATGTACATCGCCTACGGATTCGCCAATCAGAAGCAGCATGTGTTCCTGGCGACGGGGCTGACACAGGGAGAAAAAGATCCTGATCCGGAGGAGCACGACCTCGTCGTGAAGAGCATGACGATTGTCGAGTTCGAAGAGATGATTCGCGAAGGGAAGATCCCGGATGTGTGCACACTGGCGGCGTGGGGAACTTATAAAGTGAAAAGGGGAAAGTAGAAGCAAACGGGAAATCGGAAGATCGGAGAATCGGAAAAGCAAAAGCGCCACGGATTGGCACGGATGTACACGGATTCACCAGGGCGAAAATCAAAACAGCAAAGAAGGCGGAAGAAAGTGAAAGGCCATCGCGCGGGCGATGGCCTTTGTTGGTTTATGTAGCCGTGGAGTTTAGTCCAGACCGGCTTGCGGATTGGGGTCGGGCTTCCATCCGGGAGTGACACCGGCGGCGGCGTTCTGCGCGTCGAGCCACTGCTTGAGCGGAGCGAAGTACTCCATGATTGCGCTGGCGTCCATGTGGTCTTCGCCGGTCAGTTCCTTGAGCGCGTCGGGCCACGGCTTGCTCATGCCCATCTCCAGCATCCGGTTGAGTTTTGCGCCGGCCTCTTTGTTTCCGAAGAACGAACATGTGTGGAGTGGACCGGTTTGTCCGGCCTCGCGACACATGGCGCGATAGAACTGGAACTCAAGGATGTCGGCGAGGAAGTAGCGCATGTAAGGCGTGTTTGCCGGGATGTGGTACTTGGCGCCGGGATCGAAATCGGCCTCAGTGCGGGTGACCGGAGGCATGACGCCCTGATACTTCTCGCGCAGGGTCCACCAGGCCTTGTTGTAATCGGCGGGCTTGATTTCGCCGCTGAAGACCTGCCAACGCCATTGGTCGATGAGCAGACCGAAGGGCAGGAAAGCGACTTTGTCGAGCGCCTGCTTCAGAAGCAACGCAGTGTCGTCGGACTCGGGGATGGTGTCAATCAGGCCGACCTGCTTGAGATAGGCGGGAGTGATGGAAAGGGCGATGGTATCGCCGATGGCTTCGTGGAAGCCGTCATTGGCGCCGCTCTGGAAGAGGAACGGCTGCTGGTTGTAGGCGCGCTGGTAGAAGTTGTGGCCGAGTTCGTGATGAACAGTGACGAAATCCTCATCGCGAATCTGAATGCACATCTTCAGGCGAAGATCATCCTTGTTGTCGATGTCCCAGGCGCTGGCATGGCAGACGACGGCGCGATCGCGCGGCTTGATGAAGAGCGAACGCTCCCAGAAAGTTTTGGGAAGCGGCGCGAAGCCGAGCGACTTGAAGAAGTTTTCGCCGTAGTGAACCATGCCGAGTTCGTCGACCTTCTTCTGCTTGAGGATTTCAGTGAGGTCGTAGCCGCGTCCCTTCGAATCCCTAGGGCCGACGATGTCATAAACATTGCCCCAGGATTGCGCCCATGGATTGCCGAGGAGATCGGCGCGAATCATGCCATCACGACCGACTGCATTGGCACCGTATTGCTTGATGAGCTGGGTGCGGACGTAGGCGTGGAGTGAGTCGTAGAGCGGCTGCACCTGCTGCCAGAGGCGTTCGACTTCAGCGGAAAACTGGTCGGGGGGCATGTCGTAATTGCTGCGCCACATGGCGCCCATGTCCTTGAAGCCGAGTTCCTGCGCGCCCTTGCTCTGCAGGGCCATGAAGCGGACGTAGCGCTCGCGCATGGGAGCGCCAACGGTGCTCCAGCCGGCCCAGACTTCCTTGAGCTCTTCGGGATCGCGGCTGCTGGCCATGATCTTCTCAACGTCTCCGATGGAGAGACACTTACCGGCGAACTTGCCGGTAGTAGGACAGTACTGGCCCTTGCCGTAATCGCCCTCAAGCGAACTGGCGAGGCGAGCGAAGTCTTCGCGGTCCTTCTTGTCGGGAAGCGAGAAGAGCAAGAGCTTCAGCAGCTTGAATTTACGATCGAGCTCGGGCGGAAATGTCATGCCGTTGAAGCGCGTGATCTGCTCGGCAAGACGGGTTTGCGCGGTAATCAGGCGCTCATTGGCCTCGGCGGACATCTCCTCGGTGTCGTCAGTGATGAAGTTGGCCTGCACCCACTGCGCGCGCGAGAGCTTGACGGTGAGATCGTTGAGTTCGGCCTCGGTCTGGGCCATCCACTGCTCAGCTTCTGCGAGCGTGGGCTTTCCGGTCGTGTTGGACGCGTGCACGGCGTTCTCCGGATGGGCTGCCGCGACGGACTTCGCCGGAGCGAGCTTGGAATTGGGTGCTACGGATTGTGCCATCGCGGACACGCAGAAGGCAGTGAGAAGTGCGGTGAGGAATAAGGCTCGTGGGGTAGTCATACATCCTCCGGGGAGAAATTGTACCCGAGATGAGCACGAAAGTGGCGAACACAAAAACAAGGCAAACGGAAAAACGAAGAATCGGAAAATCAGAATGGTCACGGATGAATCAGAGCTAAAGGCAAAATCAAAGACAGCCGCGGATTGCGCGCATCAACGCGGATCGGAATAAAAGGCCTAAGATCCGAACCAGAAATCGACTCGGCCACGGATGGTCGTGCGCTTTTTACAAATAATCTTATGGCCGCGTCTTGGCGATCTCCGGTTGGCGACGGCGTGCGGGCGGTTGCGCCTGGAGGTGGTCGCGCGTGAGGTTCTCCTTGAGAATTGCGAAGGCTTCTTCCGGCGTGTTGACGTAGCGGAAGAGATTGACGTCATCGGGAGATATGGTGCCGGCTTCGGCGAGGGCTTCGAGGTTGATGACCTTGCTCCAGTACTCTTCGCCATAGATGAGGATGGTCATCTTCTTGGCAAGTTTCTGGGTCTGCGCGAGGGTGAGCATTTCAAAGAGTTCGTCGAGCGTGCCGAAGCCTCCGGGGAAAACGACGAGGGCCTTGGCAAGATAGGCGAACCAGAGCTTGCGCATGAAGAAGTAGTGGAACTCGAAGTTGAGCGCCGGCGTGATGTAAGGGTTCGGCACCTGCTCGAAGGGCAGGCTGATGTTGAGGCCGATGGTGGCCCCACCGGCTTCGCGCGCGCCACGGTTGGCGGCCTCCATGATACCGGGGCCTCCGCCGGTGGTGAGCACAAAGCGCTTGCGCTTGGAGGGGATGGTCTTGGACCACTTGGTGAGGAGATAAGCAAGACGGCGCGCGTCCTCGTAATACCTGGCCATTTTCAGCCGAGCCTTGGCGGTTGCGAGGCGCCGTTGCTCTTCGGGCGGAGCGAGTTCGGCGGAACCATCTCTCTGCAGAATCGTGAATTCCTGTTCGGCGTCGGAGAGACTATGGAAGCGCGCCGATCCGAAGAAGACCACTGTGTCCTGAATGGTCTCGTGACGGAAACGGGCGAGCGGCTCGGAGTACTCGGCGAGGATGCGAAGCGCACGACCGTCGGCACCGGTGAGGAAGTTCTTGTTTTCGTACGCAAGAGGGGCGCGGAAGTTATTGGGATTCTTGATGTCTGCCATAAACGAAAACTCAATTGGGCCGAAATAGCGAACAGGTCAACGAACAGCGTTCAACAGCTATGGAGCCACTGGCGGCACGGACCGGTGATCGTGATAGTGAACGGCTTCCCAGATGCCAAGCCAGATGTCGAGCAGGCCTACGCCGCTGATCATGCCGCGCACGAAATTGTGCGAGAGCAGGGCCTTGGCCGACAAGTGTCCGAGGAGAAGAGGATTGTTGTACCAGAATTCCGTCCAGGGAAGAATGGTCAGCAACATGCCAATCTCAAGACAGAAGACGACGTAGATGACGAGAAACGTGCGCTGCATCCAGACAGGAAGCGGACCTTCGCCGGAAGTGTGAACCGATGCGGCTGGAGCCGAAGCGGCAGGTTGAGCGGCGGGCGTAGAGCCGGTATCGCTATCCGGAGAAGCGGGCTGTGGCGACGCCGTGCTGCCGGGAAACTGTTCAGGGGCCGGCATCCCGGCAGGATACTGGTTCTGATCCATTTTCCGATTTTACGACCTCAGGGCACGAATGCGCTCGCCGACATCGCGATAATCAATATTGCTGGTATAGACCTCCATGAAATGCTGGAGTGCCTCCGGCTTCTTGCCGGCCAGTTCGTAGGCCGAGGCGAGCTCGTAGTGGATGGCGGTGCGGGTCTGTTCGTCAGAGGCGAACTGTAACGCCTTGTCGTACCACTTAAAGGCGGCTTCGGGGATTCCCTTCTCGACGAAACAACCGGCGAGCCAGGTGTAGGCCTGTATGACGTGGGGGAATGCACCACCCTGGTCGACGAGGTGGCAGACCTTCTGTAGTTCGCCAATGGCCTCATCGAGCAGTCCCATCTCCTTGAACGCGACTCCGAGGTTGTAGTGCGTCTCGGGATCATCATCGTGCTCGCCTGCGTCGCCAACATCTTCCTTGAACTCCTCAAACAGGTCGGAGAGGATACCGAGCTCGACAGAAGACTCGGGCACGGGCGGTTGCACAGCTACGGCCGCGGCAGGGACGATGGCCGGCGGCGGGATGGGAGCGGCCGCTACGGGTGCGAGCTGCGTGACAGTCGCGGGTGGCGGAGGAGGTGGAAGCGGCGCCGGGGCGGCAGGACCACCAATCACGAAGTCGTCTCCGAGAGAGGCGTCGAGGTCGAGAACAAAATCGGAGAGCGACGTCTCCTCGGCGAACTCGGCGGGGGCAGGCGCCATGGGTTCGAGCGGTGCGGCTGCGGCAGGCTTGGGTGCCGGGGGTTCTTCGTCGAAGACAAAGGTGCTGACGGAGGATTCCTGCGCGGCAGGTGGCGCGACTGCGGCTGGAGCGGCAGGCGGCTGCTGCGCGGCGGCGAGTTGCCGGCGAAAATCCGCAAGCTCGGGATGGGAAGGTGCGAGAGCATCGAGCTTGTCGACGGCGTTCTGGGCCTCGTGCCACATCGACTGCGAAATGTAGAAGCGGGTCTCTTCGAGCAGGCAGGAGAGGCTCGGGACTTCAGGAACCGGAGCGGCAACGGGCGAGGGAAGCGGCGGAGGCGCGACGGGCGGAGGTGTAGATGAAATTTCCTTCTGCCAGGCACTCTCCCACTCTTCGGAGAGATCGATTTCGTGCGCGATCGAAGCTGGTGCTGACGGCGGCTTGACGACGGGTGGCGCCGGTGCGGGAGCTGGCGGTGCAGGCGCTTCGGGCGGAGCCTCGAAACTGAACTCCTGAATTGCGGGACTGGGCTGCGGCGCGGCAGATGAAATTTCGAACTCGGCGGCCGGCGGCGCGGGACTTCCGAGATCGAATGCCGGTATTTCCGGCGCGGAAGCAGGCGCCGGTCTGGACGGAGTGCCAGCCTTGCGATCGTAGTCACGCGCGGTCTCGGCGAAGAGTTGTGCGTCGGCGCTCTGCCCGGCGGCCTGATAGACACGCTGCAAGAGGCGACAGTGTTCGGCGGCTTCCGTGAAGTGCCCAAGGTCAGCATAAAGCGACGCAAGCTGACGGTTGAGACGGACGTCCTCGGGTGCCTGCGGCAACACGGCCTCAAGAATGGCGATCGCCTGGGCAGTTTGTTTGTGGGTGGAGCGGACATCGGCTTCAGCAACCGCAGTGAGAATGGCGTCCTCAACCTGCGGAGTGTGCTCTTGCTCGATGCTTGTGGCTGGAACGGCGTCAAAGGTGTCGCGCAGGAATGCCTGTTCGCGGTCCTCCTCGGTGGAGGGCTTGAGCACCGCGTCTTCTCCCAGGCGTCCGAGGACCTGGCGATAGTTCTGCATGTGCGCGGGGTTCTCGGGTTCCTGCTCGGAGAGTTGCTTGTAGATGTCGCGGGCGCGCGTGAAGTCGCCGCGCTGCATGGCCACATGAGCGATCAATTCCAGAACTTCCGCGTTATCGGAGGTATTGCCAGCGCGCTGAAAGAGCAAATAGATGGCGTCAAGTGCAACGGGGTCTTCCTTAAGGCGGGAGAGGCAGGAGCGCAGTTGCGTGGTGACGGCGGCGGCGCTGGCGGGCAGCAGCCGGTCGGCGAATTCCTGGAAGAGGCGGAGGCATTCGACGGGAGAAGTGGCGATCAACTTCTCAGTGAGAATGAGCACGCCGGAGGCGTCGCCGTAAACGACGGCAAGCTTACGTGCGGCAGATTCGGCCTCACTGTAACGCTGGGTGTGCACGTATCCCCGAAGCAGGCAACGGAGCGCGTCGGGGCGCGAGTCGATGTCGGGGAGAACCTCAAGCGTTTTGATGGCCGCAGTGGGATCGCCACGTTCCATGGCAATCTGGCCGCGAAGCTCAAGGGCACGAAGGTTCTGCGCATCGATGTGCAAGAGGCGGCGGAGAGCATCGTCGGCGGCATCCAACAAATTACGCTGGTGGAGAGATTCGGCGGCCGAGAGCAAAACGCGCTTGGCATCCTCCTTCTTTCCCTGGCGGAGATAGATGTCGGCAAGCTTTGCCTGCGCCGGAAGGTTGTCGGGATCGAGATCGAGGATCTTCTTCAGGATGCGGGCGGCGTCGTCGAGCGCATTGGAGTGAAGATAAGAGTCGGCGATGGAGAGGTACTGGGCGCGCGCGTCGCTATAGAGTCCCTGCTGGATGTAGAGGTCGGCGAGCTTCTGCACGGAGTCGAGCGAAGAGGGGCTGAGCTTGGTCAGCTTCTTGTACATCGCGATGGCTTTGACGGTGAAGCCTTCGGATGCGTAGTTGTCGCCGACTTTCTTGAAGCAGGCGACGGCCTGCTCAATACGCCCGAGCCGGGAGTAGAGATCGCCAATGGTGTTAATGACGTTGAGATCCTTTGGGTCTTCCTTGAGGATCCTCTCGTACTCGGCTACGGCGTTTTGCAGCTTTCCCTGCTGAACGTAGCGCTCAGCAGAAGCGCGAACTTTGTCTTTATTGAAACCAAAACCCAGCATGATCGCGCTCCGCGGAAAAAGGGGCCTGATCGCCTGATGAAGACGAAGTGACTTCTAAGGATTGCGGCTAAGAACCTTCTCGGGTAAAAGCTACCACACGAAGGGGGCGTCACCCAAGCGGCGGAGTGCCATTTGCGAAGGTCCAAAAGGGCATGTCCGACTGCCGTAAATTTGACAGAGGCAAAGTTACACCGATAGGTTGTTATCTTGGCTGATTACACACCCAATTCTCCGCTGACCGCAGCGCGCATCCTTCGGATTGGAATCATCCTGCTACTGCTGACGGCGGCGGGTATCCTGATCCACGGCTATCACTATGGGATCGAAGATTCAGCGATCTACCTGCCGGCAATCAAGCAGGACCTGAACCCCGCGCTTTATCCGCACGATTCGGTGTTTTTCCGTCCACAGACGAACGCGACCATGATCGGCCCGCTGGTGGCCGGAAGCGTTCGGTTGCTGCACGTCCGAGTGGCGACGGCCGTCTTTGGATGGCATGTGGCTTCGCTGTTCCTGTTCCTGCTGGGATGCTGGCTGGTGGCGGCGAGGGTGTTTCCCACCGAAAAAGCCCGCTTCGGCGCGGTGGCCATGATCACGGCCCTGCTGACAATTTCCATAGCGGGGACGGCACTATACATCGCGGATCAGTATCTACAACCGAGAACGCTGGCAACGGCGTGTGTGCTTTTCGCAATGTTTACCGTGCTGCCGCGACACGAGGTGCAGAGCGTGTCGATCTGGCGAATGGTGTTGGCGGCGGTATGGCTGGTGCTGGCGGCCAGCGTCCACATCATGATGGCGGCCTACGGGGCGCTGATGATCGTCTTTCTGCTGATGCCGTGGGAGCGCGGTCGCAGGGGCGAATTGCACTATGCGCTGCTGCTGATCCCCTTTCGCTCGTTCTTTGAAAAGGCGTCTCCGGATTGGGCGGAAGCGGCGCGAACCCGCACACAGCATTACGTCCTGCGCTGGGAGTGGTACGAGTGGCTGGGAATCATCGCGCCGGCGTTCCTGCTGTGGTGGCTGGCAAGCGTGGCGCACAAAAAGCATCTGCCGCTACTGCGGAACCTGACGAAGCGGACGCTCTACTTCACGGTGTTCAGCCTGGTGGCGGGGCTTGCGCTGATCCTGCCGCCGCAGTTCGAACGGCTGACGCCCTATCAGCCGCTGCGGACTTTCCACCTGGTCTATATCGTGATGTTCCTGATCATTGGCGGACTGCTGGCGGAATTTATTCTGGAGAAACATATCTGGCGCTGGCTGCTGCTGTTTGTACCGCTGTGCGCCGGAATGTGGTACTCGCAGCGAGTGTTGTTTCCCGATTCGCCGCAGGTGGAGTGGCCGGGCCGTTCGACGGGAAATGCATGGGTGCAAGCCTTCGACTGGGTGAAGGCGAATACACCGCAAGATGCTTATTTTGTGATGGATCCGCACTATATTATCCTGCCTGGCGAGGATTACCATGGCTTCCGCGGACTGGCCGAAAGGAGCCAGATGGCGGACTGGGAGAAAGACCCGGGCATGGTGTCACTGTTCCCGGACGTGGCGACCCGGTGGCACGACGAAGTTCACGCCCAAGATGGCTGGAAAAACTTTCAGATGTCGGATTTCGAACGCTTGAAAACGCAGTTTGGAGTGAACTGGGCGATCCTGGCAAAAAACGGAAAACCGCCAGTGTTGCAGGATTGTCCCTACCAAAACAGCGCCGTGTACGTCTGTAAGATAGAGTAGAGAGTGCGCGGAGGGGACTCCGTGCGCCGAAAGCCGCTTTTTCCGGAAATGCGGAACTTCGGGACTCCCGCTGCCGTATAAGCCCATGGAAACGTATGCGCCGCATATCTTCTATCCGTGAACCCGCAGTGATTGCCTTTGAAACGATGCGAACGCACAAGTTGCGCTCGTTTCTGATGTTGCTCGGCATCATTCTCTCGGTCTCGACACTCATCCTGGTCGTGGCGCTGATCAATGGGACAAACGTCTATATCGCGGACCGCGTGGCCAACCTGGGTTCCGATGTCTTTATCATCACGCGTTACGGCATCATCAACGATCAACAAGCGTTCATCAGGGCTACCCGCCGGAACCGGCAGATCACGTGGGACGACTACGTGGCGCTGCGCGATGGGCTGAAGCTGCCAAGAGCCGTGGGGTTGCAAGCCAACGCGACGGACCAGGTGCGAGGCGACAGCCATACGGCGGACGACGTGAGAATCCGCGGCGTGACGGCCAATATCGGGCCGATGGACGTGGAAGAAGTTGCGCGCGGGCGGTATATCTCGGACACGGACAATGACCACCGCTCGGCGGTGACGATGCTGGGCGCGGACGTGGTGAAGAAACTCTTTCCCAGCGTCGACCCCATTGGCCGGGACGTGAATATCGGCGGCGAACTGTTTACCGTGGTGGGAGTGGCCAAGCCGATAGGCAGCATTCTGGGTCAACCGCAGGACAACTTTGCCTATATCCCGATCCAGACGTGGTTCAAGATTTACGGCGATCACACGGACAGCATCAATATCAACATACAGGCGCGCGGCGCGGGTTGGATGGAGAGAACGGAAGACGAAGCGCGTGCCCTGATGAGAGCGCGGCGCCACCTCGCTCCCAACCAGGACGACAATTTCGGACTGATCGGGTCGGACACGATCATGCAGCTCTGGAATAACCTGACGGCAACGCTGGCGGGCGCGATGGTCGGCTTTGTGTCAATCTTCCTGGTGATTGGCGGCATCGTGGTGATGAACGTGATGCTGGCGAGCGTGACGGAACGGACACGGGAGATCGGGGTCAGGAAGTCGCTGGGCGCAAAGCAGAACGATATCCTGGCGCAATTCCTGATTGAATCGGCGGTGATGACCGCGATTGGCGGAGCGATCGGAATCGCCGTGGCGTGGTTGCTGGCGGTGATACTGGAACGGACGACGCCGCTGCCGATGCAGGTGCCGATTTCAGCGGTGATTGTGGCTCTACTGGTGTCGACCAGCGTGGGCGTGTTCTTCGGAGTATATCCGGCGAGGCGCGCCGCCAAGCTGGACCCGATCGAAGCGTTGCGGTTTGAGAATTAAACAGGTGCGGCGATGAAGCAGCTACGGAAACTTCTTCAAATCGGCGAGAACACGAAGATGGCGATAGATACGCTGCGCGAACACAAGACGCGCTCGGCGTTGACCGTCCTCGGCGTGGTGATTGCCGTTGTTGTCCTGCTGCTGGTGTTCGCCATCATGTACGGCGTGGACTCCGACATGCGTGCTTACCTGGAAGACTTTGGCACGGATACTCTGTTCATCTTCAAGTTCGAGCCCGGCATACACATCGGACGGCTCTCCCAGGAAGAGCGCATGCGCAAACCGCTGACACTGGAAGAGGGCGAAGCGCTGGCGGAGGATTGTCCGGACGTGAAGGCGGTTAACGTTCAGGTAGAGCCATGGAGCTTTACGCCGGGGCCGCCGACGTTTCTGCCGACGGCGCGTTACGAGGGCAAGGAAGTATTCAACATCGACTTCTCCGGCGCTACGCCAAATTATCCGGAAGTACAGAACGCAAAGATGGCGTATGGACGTTTCTTCACGGACGCCGAGAATTATCACCGGCAGGACGTGACGGTGCTGGGCTACGACCTGGCGGACACACTCTTCCCGGCACAGGACGCACTTGGCAAAGAAGTGCAAGTCGGCGGAATGAACTTCCGCGTGATCGGCGTGCTGGAGAAACGGAAAGGTGTCTTTCTGCGCGACAGCAGCGCCGACAAGGAAGTCATCATTCCATACCTCACGTATCGCAAGCACCGTCCGCAGGACCTGGAAAACTTTATTACCGCGCTGGCCTATCCCGGACGGAAATCCGAGGCTGAGGACGAAATTACCGGCGTGCTGCGGCGGTTGAGGCAAGTGCCGTATGACGCCAAAAATAATTTCGGCATCTCCAGCGCGGAGGCAATCGCCACGCAATTCCGGCAGATCATGAGTTCGGTGGCGCTGCTGACGATGGCGATTGCATCGGTGGGACTGATGGTGGGCGGCGTCGGCGTGATGAACATCATGCTGATGTCGGTGACCGAAAGAACTCACGAGATCGGCATTCGCAAGGCGATCGGCGCACGGCGCACGGATGTGATCCGGCAATTCCTGGTAGAGGCAGTTGTGCTCACCGGAGCCGGAGGTGTGCTCGGGGTGATCTGCGCACTCTCGCTGGTCTTTATCGCCAATATCGCGTTGCCGAAGATTCCGGCGGCGGTACCGATCTGGGCGATTGGCGTGGCGGTGGCAGCGGCCATGAGCGTGGGACTCTTCTTTGGACTCTATCCGGCAGTGAAGGCCTCAAGACTCGATCCCGTGGAAGCATTGCGCTACGAGTAAAGTAATCAGAAAATCGAAAGAAATGAAGACGGACGCGACGTGGTTTGGTTTCCGATTATCAGATCTTCCGATTTCCTGTTTCTTTTACTACTAATTCCTGCGGCGGGCCTGCATCTCAGCAACCAGCTCGGCCAACTCTTCCGGCGATAAATACTTCTCCATCGCGGGGAAGACCGTCTCTTCTTCCAGCTTTAAATGTCCGTCGAACATCTGCTTGAGTGCCGAAGTGATTTCGCACAGCTCGTTGGCCACATCGGGCAGCGCGGCGGGATTGTTGTGCAGGATGGTGAGAAGGGGCAACATGCGCTCGACGAGTTGATCGATCGACTCGTGCTGCTCGAGCATGGCGTCGGCGGCGGGGCCGGCCAACTGCCGGAGCGTACTGTGCTCGTCAGGCGCGGCGGTGCCGAGGGCGCGATGAAGACGCGGATGGAGCGAGAGATTTTCGTCGGCTTCGTGGAGCGGAAGGGAGATCGAGAAATACCGGTAAACGGCATCAGCAGCACGAGAAATCTGACCGGGTTCGGCGGCGTGCGCATGCGCAAGGTTGACGGCGACACCGGTAAAGTGGCGGATGCGATCATGACAGCCTAGTAAAAGGCTGGCGGCGGTCTGCGGCCCGGAAGACGCGGCCCGATTATGAATCTGATTCAGCATGGAAAAACCACCCACTTCATTATCGCCCAGAATGCGCATGGAGGACGGTCCATCAGGCCATGGACGGCAAGTTTGATGAATACATCGATGTTTCGATGTATAATTGATGTGCGTTTGACTTGGAAGGACGTGAGCAGAAACTGCAACACAAGGCACGTGCCTGCCCAGCTAGTACCTTCGATTCACCCGCTGATTTCAATCAATAAAAGGATTTTGCTACACCATGGAACAAGGAACAGTTAAGTGGTTTAACGACGCAAAGGGCTTTGGCTTCATCAGCCGCCAAAATGGCGAAGACGTATTCGTTCACTTTTCCGCTATTCAGGGCGGCGGCTTCCGCAGTTTAAAAGAGGGACAAGCCGTGCAGTTCGACGTCGTAAAGGGACCCAAGGGCTGGCAGGCAGAGAACGTAATGCCGTTGTAAGTTGTTCAAGGCAAACCGTTCAAAGATTGGGAGTGGGCGGCTTACGGGCCGCCCTACTCTTTTGGGTAAAAATGGCCAGAGCGGCAGCCGCCCCGCCTGATAGATACCTGCCCTGATGTACACTAAGAAGTAGGCATTTTCCGGTAATTTCCCGCAGCGTACGGTAGAGATCCCTCCGGATTCGATCACCCGATTTACGCAAGAGACAGAAGGATTCCGTTTGACTCAGGCAATTCGTAACATCGCCATCATTGCGCACGTGGACCACGGCAAGACAACGCTGGTGGACGCGATGCTGAACCAGAGCGGTATTTTCCGCGCCAACGAACATCATGCCGAGCGCGTGATGGATTCCAACGATTTGGAACGCGAGCGCGGCATCACCATTCTCGCCAAGAACACAGCCGTTTTCTATCACGACGTCAAGATCAACATCGTGGATACGCCGGGGCACAGCGACTTCGGCGGCGAGGTAGAGCGCGCTCTGAAGATGGTGGACGGCGTGATGCTGCTGGTGGACGCCAGTGAGGGGCCGTTGCCGCAGACGCGATACGTGCTGAGCAAGGCCCTGGAAGCGGGGCTGCCGCCGATCCTGGTGATCAACAAGATCGATCGTTCGGACGCGCGTGCGCAGGAAGTATTGAACGAAGTCTACGACCTGTTCATCGACTTGGACGCGAAGGAAGAGCAACTGGAGTTTCCGGTGCTCTACACCAACGGCAGGCTGGGAACGGCGACGACGGACCTCGAAACTCCGGGCACGAACCTGCGTCCGTTGTTCGACGCAATTTTGAAGACCATCCCCGAGCCGGGAGGGACGGCCGAAGAGGCACTGCAAATCCTGGTTGCCAACCTCGACTACAGCGATTACCTCGGACGGTTGGCGATTGCGCGCGTCTTCAACGGCACGCTGCGCAACGGCGAGGAAGTGGGCATCGCAAAAGAAGACGGTTCGCTGGAGAAGGTGAAGATTACCAAGCTGTACTCGTTCCGCGGACTAAAGCGCACGGACATCGAAAAAACAGACCATGGCGACATCGTCGCGATTGCCGGTGTCACGGGCATCCAGATCGGCGACACGATTACCTCGCTGGAGAACCCGTCGCCGTTGCCACGCATTGCCATCGACGAGCCGACAATTGCCATGCAGTTCACGGTGAACACGTCTCCGTTCGCCGGGCGCGAAGGCCAGTTCGTGACGTCGCGCAACTTGCGCGAGCGGCTGGAAAAGGAATTGCTGACCAACGTATCGCTGCGAGTGGAAGAGTCCGAGACGCCGGATACGTTCAAGGTGCTGGGACGCGGCGAACTGCAACTGGCGATTCTCATCGAAATGATGCGGCGCGAAGGCTATGAGCTGATGGTGGGCAAGCCGGAGATTGTCACGCGGCGCATTGACGAAAAACTGATGGAGCCGGTCGAGCGATTGACCATCGATATCCCGGAAGAGTTCATTGGAGTGGTGATTGAGAAGCTCGGCGCGCGCAAGGGACAGATGCTCAAGATGAGCAACCACGGCTACGGACGCGTCCGGCTTGAGTTCCAAGTGGCGAGCCGGGGGCTGATCGGTTTGCGCAGTGAGATGTTGACGGACACGCGCGGAACCATCGTGATGAACTCGCTCTTTGACGGCTACACGGAATGGATGGGAGATATTCCGCATCGTCCGACGGGCGCACTGGTGGCGGACCGTCCGGGCACGACGACTGCCTATGCGCTTTGGGGATTGCAGGAGCGCGGCGAGTTGTTTGTGGGCCCCGGAGTGGAAGTCTACGAAGGCATGGTGATCGGTGAGAATTCGCGCGACAACGACCTGGTCGTCAATATCGTTCGCGAAAAGAAACTGACCAACATGCGGTCCTCGACGGCGGACGACGCGATACGGTTGGTACCCTGCCGGCAGCTCAACCTGGAACAGGCGATAGAATTCATTGCCGATGACGAGTACGCGGAAATTACTCCCAAGAGCCTGCGCTTACGCAAGAAAATACTGCAGGAAAACCGCCGTCCGCGGAAGTATGCCTCTGTGGAATAGGGTTCCGAGCCGCTTGCGCTGTGCCCAAGGTTACTTGCCAAGCAGCCTGCTACTCGATACGATTTCCGCTTGGGTTTTGGGGTAGGTCATGAATACTGAAGTGGAACATCGCCTGGAACAAGAGATGTGGCCACGGCGTGAAAAAGGGAATCTATTCGGACGAATTCTGGCCAGGGTGTCCGAGGTCAATCGCGAGCTTTGGCTGGTACTGTCACTATTCGTCATCGCCGGTCTGTTCAACTTTGTAATCGGCTCCCACGGCATGCTGTTAAGTTTCTACACGCTGCCGACAATCTTCTCAGCCTATTGTTATGGACGCCGTCACGCGATGCTGACGGCGGTGGCGAGTGTGCTGCTGGTGGTTGTGGTGACGTACTACAACCCGGTGCTGTTCAGCAATCGCGGAATGGTGCTGGTCGGCGAGAAGTGGTACGACATCGGAGTCTGGGGTGGAATCCTGATCCTGACCGCATTCGCGATGGGTTCACTCTACGACTTGAACCAGGCGAAGATGCGCGAACTACGCGAGACGTATTACGGCGTGGTGATGATCCTGGGCCACTTCATTTCAAAAGATAAGTACACGCAGAACCACTCCTACCGCGTCTCGATTTACGCCACGCGGATTGCACAGGAGATGGGATTTACGCCGGAGCGCACGGAAGATGTCCGCGCTGCCGCGCTGCTGCACGATATTGGAAAGCTGGACATCAGCAAGGACCTGCTCTTCAAGGCGGCGCGCCTGACCAAGGACGAATACGAAGAGATTCGCCAGCATGTGGCCCGGGGGATCGATATCCTGGAACCGGTGGGCGGCTCGCTGAAACGCGTGCTGCCGATCATCTTCTCGCATCATGACCGCTTCGATGGCTCTGGTTACACGCCGCGTGCAGGGGAAGAGATTCCGCTGGAATCAAGAATCCTCGCGGTGGCGGACGCATACGATGCGATCACAAGCGACCGCCCGTATCGCAAGGGAAGTTCGCCCTACGAGGCGAAAGACATCATCGAACATGGCGCTGGACGGGAGTTCGATCCGATGGTGGTGCGGGCTTTCCTGAACGCCTTCGCCAAGCACAACATGGACATGCCGGAAATTACACTGTAAGAGAAAGTGAAAAGTAAAAAAAGAGAAAGTAAAGACCCTCTGCGAAATTTCCGCACCTCGGAGCCCGGCATGCGCCAGTTTCCTGAGTAATCAACCTCACTCAAACTGTTTGCGGAAGTCCGCGAACTGGTGCTTCAGGTCCTCTACCTCATTTTTCAGACTGGCGATTTCCTCTTCCATGCGCGCGACGCGTTCTTTCTCGCTCGAATCCATTGCGCCTTCCATCATTGACACCGGAGCGGCGGACGGAACTTCCACGTCGCCTGCCATCAGGTGTGCGTAGCGCGCCTCTTTCGTTCCCGGTTGACGAGGCAGCAGCTTGACGAGCGGAGGCTCGCGCTGCATCAGGCGCTGGAGCGCAAATTGCACCTCGTCAAGGTCCTCGAAATGATGCATGCGCTCGGTGCGCCCGCGCAGTTCACCAGGCGTCTGCGGACCGCGCAACAGCAACATGCAGAGGACGGCGGTCTCGCGGCGGTCGAAGTTGAAGACCTCCTGTAAACGGTGTTCGAACTTCGAAACGCGTCCGGAGGATCCGGGGGAGGTTGAAGCCAATCCCTTTTCGTCGAGCGAATACAGCGCCTCGCGAACGGCATCGTCGGAGAGTTCCATCACAGGATCGCGGCTGGATTTCTGATTGCACGCGTTGGTCAGCGCGTTCAGCGAGAGAGGATAGTACTCGGGCGTGGTGATCCCTTTTTCCACCAGCGAGCCCAGGACACGGACTTCGACTTCATTGAGCACAATGTTCACGGTGCGACTTGATCCAGAAAGAAATTTAGCGTCGTAGAGATTATCCCATCATCGCAGCCGCATCGGTCAGCGATCGTATATCTCCACGAACCTCCTCAGTCGCGCTTGATGCTCCGGCCGTAAAGCGTCGTGATGCATGCGCCACTTCCAGTTGCGGCCAAGACTACCGGGAAGATTCATGCGCGCCTCCGAGCCCAACCCCAGCACATCCTGCATGGGAAACAGTACCGTATCCGCAATCGACATCATCAGGTGGCGGATGAAGATCCAGTTCACTTCGCGATCGAGTCGCTCGCGCGTGACGCCGAGATAGTCCCGCGTGTCGGCGTATTCCTTTTCGACATCGGCGGCACTTCGCGTGCTGTCGGAAACACCCGAACGCCACCAGCCGAACATAGTGTCGTTATCGTGCCCGCCGGTGTAGGCGACGAGGTTTCGTACGTAATTGTGCGGACGGAATGTCGGTGCCTGCGGATCGGTGCTGAAGGCGAATTGGAAAATAGCCATGCCGGGGAATTCGAACTGATGGCGGATGGCTTCGACCTCGGGAGTGATGACACCAAGATTTTCCGCGACGATCGGCAATTCGGGGAGCTCGCGCGTGAGTGTATGGAAGAGATCGGCTCCGGGGCCCTTGATCCACCGGCCTTTCATCGCCGTGGGTTCGCCGGCGGGGATCTCCCAGTAAGCCTCGAAGCCGCGGAAGTGATCGACGCGAACCATATCGAACATTTCGAAACAGGCGCGGAAACGCTCGATCCACCACTCGTATCCGTTTTGCTTCATGAGGTCCCAACGATAGATGGGATTGCCCCAGAGCTGTCCGGTGGCGCTGAAATAATCAGGTGGAACGCCGGCGACGCGCAATGGATTGCCGCGCTTGTCGAGCCAGAAAAGTTCAGGATTAGCCCAGACGTCGGCGCTGTCGTGTGCGACGTAGATGGGAATATCGCCCATGACGCGAATTCCACCGTGGTGGCAGTGCTGCTTAAGAGCGCGCCACTGACGGAAGAATTCGAACTGCCAGAATTTGTAGGCATCGATTTCGGCGGAGAGCTTCTGCCGCCAATGATCCATCGCGGCTGGCTTGCGCGCGGCGATGTCAGCGTCCCAACTCGTCCAGACGACACCCCGGTGCGCATCTTTTACGGCCATGAAGAGCGCGTAATCGTCGAGCCACGCAGCGTTCTCGCGGCAGAAGCGCTCGAAGTCGTCGCGCTGCGAGGGTGACACAGACTGAAAGAATTTCGCGGCGGCCTTCCGCAGGAGTGGGAACTTGAATGCAATGACCGAACCAAAGTCGACCTCCGATGCAGGGAACTTTTGGATATTTACAAATGACGATGTATCGAGCAGCCCTTGTGCGGCGAGGTCGTCGAAGCTGACAAGCAGAGGGTTGCCCGCGAAGGCCGAGAATGACTGGTACGGAGAGTCGCCATATCCCGTCGGGTTGAGCGGAAGCACCTGCCAGATTTTCATGCCGGCGCCGCGCAGGTAGTCGACAAAGCGAAAGGCTTCCTTGCCGAGTTCTCCGATGCCGTAAGGGCCGGGCAACGACGTAGGATGCAGCAGGATTCCACTGGAGCGAGGAAATTTCATTGGTTCGTTACAGTAAGCGTTCCGTGGGCCACTTCGCAAGTATCAGGCGAAGCGAGCGAAATGGGCTGCGCGCCAAGGCCGCAACCCGCCAAGGTTTCCGGGTTCAGCGCGCGATGCTGACCGCAGAGGCTTGCGCAGTCGCCGGCATGTCGATGGTGACGACGCGCGTTGCCTCATCGTACTTCCAACCCTGCACCGGGCGGCCATCGATGAAAACTTCCCGCGGACGGGTTTCGCCAAAGATGGTCAACCGAAGCTGATGCCACCATGGATGATAGCTGCCGGTTGGCGCATCGAGATTCACATCGATGTTTGTCGCCGAGACCTGGCAGGTGAACGACTGGCGAAAGAAGGCGCCCTTGCGATAGTCGAAAGTCTTGCCATCGTCGGAATAAATGGAGCCGTGGCAGTCATGACCGGGATAGACGCGAAGTTCCAGCGGGCCGTTCGGCACATCATCCGTGGATTGCACCACGGGTTGTTGCGGCAGGATGGAACCGCCGCGCACGTAGACAGGCAGCACATCGAGCGGAGGGTTCAATTTGCGCGTGACGCCGCCTTCGATGCGCTCGCCGGTCCAGTAGTCGTACCACGCGCCCTTGGGGAAGATGACGTCGTAGGGATCGAGTGTTTCGAGCATCTTCGGCGCCACCAGTAAATCCGGGCCGAACATGTACTCGCTATCGATGGTAGCGAGCCGATCGTCAGAAGGGAACTCGACAAACATCGGGCGCATCAGCGGGACACCGGTACGCGAAGTCTTCTCCATGCTGGTGTAGATGTAGGGTAGCAATCGATAGCGCGTCTCGATGTAGCGCTTGCGAATCGCTTCCTGGTAAGGCCCGTGCACCCACGGCTCCTGGTCAAGCGTGCCGTTGGATGTGTGGTTGCGATAGATGGGGATGAACGCGCCGAGTTCCATCCAGCGAGTGAGCAGGTCGGGCGTTGGGCTGCCGGCGTATCCGCCGATGTCATCGCCGACGAGCGGATAGCCTGAAACATTCATACTGAGAATAGTGGGCAGCGTAAGCCGATAGTGCGCCCATGTAGATGAATTGTCGCCGGTCCACGTGGCGGCGTAGCGCTGCGTTCCGGCAAAGGCGGCGCGCGTCAGGACAAAGGGACGAAGGTTTGGCGCCAGTTTAAGCAGGCCATCATGCGTGGCGCGGACGTTCTGCATGCCAAAGACGTTGTGGATCTCGCGCTGGTCAGTAACGCGGTGGTAGCCGGGTTCGTCGATACGGTCGACAACATCGAGCGGAATTGTCTTTTGCGGATAGCGAAAAACCGCGGGCTCGTTCATGTCGTTCCAGAAGCCGCGCACGCCCATGTCGACAAAGTCCTTGTAGAGTGAGCCGTACCAGTCGCGCACGGACTGGCGCGTGAAGTCTGGGAAGACGCACATGCCCGGCCAGACGTGCCCGAGATAAAGACTGCCGTCGGGATTCTTGAGAAAATCGTCGCCCTTCAGGCCCTCGTCGTAAGGCGCGTATCCGGGCTTGGCTTCGAGATGAAGGTCAGAGATGACGACGCTCTTGATGCCTTCCGCGGCGAGATCCTTGATGAGTTGCTCGAAGTGCGGGAAGTACGTGCGGTTGATGTCGAAGGCCCGGTGGCCCTGCAGGTAATCGATGTCGAAGTAGATGACGTCGAGCGGGATATGACGCCGGCGAAATTCTTCGGCCACCTGGCGCACGCGCGCTTCCGGAAAATAACTGTAGCGGCTCTGCTGGTAGGCGAGTGAGAACAGCGGCGGAAGCGGAGTGCGTCCCGTCAGCGTGGTGTAGTCCTCGATGACGGACTTGGGGTCTGGACCATAGATGAAGTAGTAGTTCAGCTCGCCGCCGGTGGCGCCAAAGGAATAGTAGTCGGGCGACTCCTTGCCAAAGTCGAAACTGCTGCGGAAAGTGTTATCAAGAAAAATGCCGTAAGCTTTGCCGTCGCGCAATCCGAGGAAGAACGGAATGCTCTTGTAGAGCGGATCGGTGCCCTCGGTCCAAAGGAAAGCGTCGGTGTTCCACATGGTAAAGGCGGAATTGCGATGATCGATGGGACCGGCCTTGTCGCCGAGTCCGAAGTAGTGTTCATCGATAGGCATCGATTTATAGACGCGGAACTCGCTGCCGTGCCACACGATGGGTCGAGTGGCATCATCGCCCGAGATGAGTTTGCCCGCATGATCGAAGAACTGTACCTGCCCGGTCGCACGCCGGATGCGAACGACGATGCTGCCGGTATCAAAAGCGAACGACTGAGAGTCTTCCGATTGTTGCACTGGCGAAGTGAGCGCATTCGAGCTGGGAACGACGGCGTAGGAAAAATCCTGGGGAAATTGTTTACCGGTGGCGTAGCGCAATCGGACGATGGACGATGTGAGAGCGGTGATGCGAACCAGCGCACTGCCGGACTGGAACTCGGCGCCGTTGGATAAAGCCTTATAGTGCTCAACTTTGCCGACAGTCAAGCGAGTGGAGGAATTTACATCAAGAGAAAAAGCAGTACACGAAAGTGTCAATAGCAAGAGTACGAGCAGTCGTAATCGGATCATGACGGGCGCAAGCGTATGGCAGTGACACGTGTGGTGTCAAACGGTATACGCTGTGAATAATCGATGAATTGAATCAATTTGTTACCGGAACGGCTGAGAAACGCCAGCACACGAGAGCAGAACATGCGAAGAGAAGGAAGAAGCCTTCTAACGCGGAATCATCGTACAATGTAAGACAGCAATGGGCCCCAAACCGCGGAGGGTTGTGTGAGCGGTTGAAACAGGCGGTCTTGAAAACCTGTCCTCTCTACCCTCTGTTGTTCGGAATCAACAACATAAGTTGTGATAGATAATGCTGTTCGGGTGCCGTACGCGAGTGCGGCGCCCGTTTGTGCAACTGGCGTGCAACCGTGTGCAACTCGCGATCCGTTACGCGGTGAGGCGGTAGGGTCGGTCGGGTTTGCAGATTTTGCATGGCCGGTATCCGGCGTGTTCTGCTTGCTGCCAAGAAGCGAATCGGTTCGACCAAACTATCATGCGCCCCTTCGGGCAGCCCTTTGCGTGATAGATCCTCTTCCATAGCCTGTACCGCTTTGCGTGTACCTCTCCCGGTCGAAGCGGGCGCAGCTCAGGCCAGAGGAGCCCAAGCGTCAGGATGCCCACGAGAAACAACAGAATCGCCACAAGCCAAGATTTCAATGGTATCCCTCCGCAGATACAACGTTACCTCGCTGTGGTCATGTTCAAACGTGACGCAAATCACCTCGCAAGACGACGGCAGGTTCGCGTAAACTGGTAATCAGCGGAGAGGTGGCCGAGTGGTTGATGGCTCCGGTCTTGAAAACCGGCATACGGGAAACCGTATCGCGAGTTCGAATCTCGCCCTCTCCGCCAGTTTTTCCCGAGATCCTTCCTTACATCGCTCGGTCGACCCGATTGCATGACCGACGGATTATGAGTGCTTCTAACACTGTTGATAACACGCAGGATCAACAACTTAGCTCGGCAGAATCCGGCAAAGTACGGTCGCGTTGGCAACCCCCGCGCAACCAGTGAGACGAAGGCCGGAGCTCAAGCTCCGGCCAATCGTTTATGCCGGTGGGAACAGGCGCTGGTCCGGCACTAATTGCTGATCAAGCAAGTTGAACCTCAAGCACCAATGCAGCTTCGTCCACCAGCGCGATGATTTCGTGCAGAAAGGCATTCCGATCAGGCGAGGGGGCCACATTGGGCACCGGAGCAGCGCGATCATAGATATCGTTATCTATGATCGCAGCTCGACTGAAGCTTGAACCTACTCCTCGACAGTTGTAAGCCTGCTGCCAATTCTCGACACGTTCCTGCCGCATCCGACGAGTCACCAACTCCAGTGCTCACGAACTTATTGCTTCTGCCAGCCGGTCGAATACCGACTGCTTCTCATCGTCGTCCGGTTCGGGACCCTCCCATTTTAGGGGACTCTGGATGAAAACATAGATATCGTTCTGGAGATTACGATGAAGATCAGCTACGGGTTTGAGAGTGTCATACTCGTCAGCCCATCCCAAAGCAAGCCGACGACTCAATGCCTTTACTCTCGTCCAATGTTCTTTCGACACGCCGGGCTTGGACCGCAGCCCCAGTCGAATCTCCCAGTCCTCATGAAACTTCTCCGTCGCGTTCTTTACAGCCAGGACGAGATTAACGCGGTCATATATCGGGCGAGCGGCAAGCAGTCCCATAGGTTCTGAAGACGAACATTCCCGAGTGCTCCTAAAATCCTTGCCTTGTCCAGCGGATCGGAGTCTGTTGTCTACCCGTAAAGCATGAGAGCCCTCTTGAAACGAACATGAGCCAGTTGGAGGTCGGTCAGGGAGTGTTGCTGGCATGCCCCGCTGTAGCAGATACCAAGTTTGTATCGAATGTGAAAGTTGGTCGGATCTAGTTCTGCTGCGGCTTCGAGATAACCGATCGCTTCCTCGCAAAGCTGTGAACTGCAGCAACGTGTGGCGCTGGCTATCAAACACGACGAGTCCGAATGTCCAAGCTTCATTTTTCACCTCAAGCGCTCGACCGGAGAGCGAGCGCGAACCACCACGAAAGAACCGCGTCCGGTGCCGGCGACAACTGGAGCGATCTCCTGTACATTCGGAAGTGTTTTGAAGATCGTTTGAGCCCACTCGAGATTGGAAAAGCCTGTTTCTGTGAGAAGAATCTCGACTTCAGCGGGTGAGTAGAAAGTGGCGTACTGATAAAACACATTCCTTGCGCGCTGGCTTAAGTAGGCCTGCCCCAGAGGGCTTGTGCGATCCACAAATCCGACAACGAGCACGCCTCCAACTCGCAACACGCGTGCTGATTCCCGGAGCATGGCTTTGACATCGTGGGCAAAACAAATCGTCGTTACGATCAGTACGTAGTCGAATGTGGCGGTCAAGAAAGGCAAAGCCTCGCCCACACCCTGCGCAGTCATCACACTTCGAGCCTTAGCGTAGTTCAGCATTTCGGAAGAGGGATCAATTCCGAACTGGATACCCAACGGCTGTGCAAACCGCCCGGTACCCACACCGATCTCCAATCCCCAACCTCGCCATGGCAACAACGCGCGGATCGCCAGCAGTTCCGATAAATACGCAGCCCTATGCTCTTCAAACCAGAGGTCATATCGCTGGTGATATTGGACGAAAGGTTCTGCTGTCACTGTCATGACGACTGAGTGCTATGTGTTTCCCGGACACCGCGCATTGTCGTGCCCGCATCAGGTGCGAAGTCCTGTCCTGCAATGATGGTATGAATCACCTGTCCGTCGGGACTCAGGACGACCATGTCTGCATCGGCCCCGGGACGAAGGGTTCCTTTGTGCCTGGCTTTGATCACACCGCACGGGTTCAGAGTTGCGAATCGAACCGCTTTTTTCAGATTGCACCTGGTAAACCGCATGACATTCCGTACAGCTTGATCGAGAGTCAGCACGCTTCCAGCAAGTCGTCCGTCGGCGGAACGGCAGATGCTACCCTTCACTTCAACTTCGAATGTTCCCAGGCGGTAGTGACCGTCCCGCTTACCCGTGGCGCTGATCGCGTCTGTGACGAGCACTGTACGTTCATTGCCCTTGGCGCGGACAAACAGCTTTACGATCTCCGGATGAACATGGACTCCGTCGGCGATGATCTCGGCAGTAAGATGTTCGTTCGTCAGAATGCTGCCGAGCACACCGGGTTCACGGTGATCAAGCGCACGCATGCCGTTGAAGGTATGGGTTGCGTGCCTCGCACCCGCCGATATGGCCTGCTGGGCCACGTTCGAATCTGCATTGGTATGTCCGAAGCTCATACATACGCCGAGTCGCGAAGCCTCACGAATCACATCCATTGCACCAGGCACCTCGGGTGCAATGGTCATATTCACGATATGGCCACGAGCGGCCTCCCATAATCGTTGGAACGTTTCGATGGATCCTTCCAGAAGGTATTCCTCGGGTTGAACGCCGCGCTTCGCGGGTGAAAGAAATGGACCTTCCATGTGAATGCCAACTGGGAACGCACGCGGTTCATCCTGCGTGCTGCGAGACTCGATCCAATCCGCAAGCTTGCCCAATACGGAAAGCGTGAGTGTCAAGGGAGCTGTGATTGTGGTTGGGCAGTAACTGGTTACGCCATGCCCGGCCAGAAAGCGCTCGATAGCGACCAATGCGTCGGGCGTGGGTTCCATTGCATCGTGCCCGTCGGCACCATGAATATGTATGTCGACGAACCCGGGGGCAAGCACTCCGTTCGGAAAGTCGGTAACCCTGGCACCCGCAGGGACAGGAGTCTTGTACGCTGGTCCTGATGCCATCACCACGCCGTTGTCGATAAGGACGACGGCCTTTGGAATCTGTTCTGACGGCGTCAGCAATCGACCAGCTTTGATTGCCCGCAGCATTTCGGGCCTTTCTGCCTGCCGGCGGCTCTCTCGCGACGCATTCCACGGAGCGTCCTAAAAGACACTACCCGATACCCTTAGCCACACAATGTGCTGCCTGCGAGAGTTGTTGCATCAGTCGCTCACGTTCTTCATAGAGATCTGCAATTTCCTCTGAGTCAGAGTCATCGCCCTGCGTGTGTTCCGGCGTCTGTTCGAACCCGAACGCACGTAAGCGATGCTCGATTCCGCGAATCTTTTGCTCGATCTCGCTAATCGTTTCCGTACACATGGCCCACCTGCTTTCGTGCTGTTTCGGTGTTCCGTCGCGATCTCAATAATCGAGCGTCTTGTCTGCGGCGAGGAGCACTTCTGCCAATTCGCCCAGGTTCTTACCGATTCTGGCTCCCGGACGTAGGTATTGCGCGGTAAGCCCGGAGGATCCGGCGCAGTGTGGACACACCAACACCTTTCCGCCCGCTTTCACAAAGGCATCGTAGTGACCTGCAATGTCTGCGTTGATTCCGGTGACCGCGACGTCCATGTGACGCTGGTCTGCGAGACGAACACCTTCTACGTCCAGCAGCAGGGTGACGTCCGATCCGTTCTCCTGCAGGTGACGAGCGAAATGCACAGCCATCAACACAGCATGCGAACCGAATGAGTATTGCGAAAGGTGGATGACAACTTTTTGCTTGGGCGTAGGCTGACCGCCCGTCGAACCGTATCCGAGGCCAAACATAACTGCCGTCGCAACGAGTACGGCCAGAACGCCCAATCCGATTTTTCTGGTGCTCATCAAAATTCTCCCTTCAACTAACAAGTGCCTCATGGTCGTTTGAGACCGCTATTTCGGGGCCCTGCTGCTCGACTACTTGACGCTTGATATTCGCTACAATTTCTCGAAAGGCTTTTGTTGATTGAGTTGCAGCGTCCTCGCTAACGAAAGCCTTCCCGCAATCGCCTAAGCTAACGATTCGGGGGTCGAGGGGAATTTGGCCGAGGAATGGTACGTTCATCTCCTGTGCCAGCTTCTGCCCGCCTCCGGAGCCAAAGACATTCACGACGGTGCCGCACTGCGGACATGCATAACCGCTCATGTTCTCCAGTATTCCTGCGACCGGGAGCTTGCACTCACTGCAGAACGTGACACACCGGCGAACATCCGAGATCGCGAGTTCCTGGGGAGTGGTGACAATAACCGCTGCGGCGGAGTGACCGACAAGTTGAACGACGCTGAGGGGTTCATCGCCAGTTCCGGGCGGGGAATCGATAATCAGATAGTCGAGGGCACCCCATGCCACATCGGAAAGGAACTGCTGGATGAGACGATATTTCAGGGGCCCACGCCAGATGACGGCGTCCCGTCTGCTCTTCAGCAGAAAGCCCATCGACATTACCCACAACCTGTCGCGAGCACGAATGGGCAGAAGGTATTCGCCGCCTGGCTTGATGGTCGCACCTTCCAGTGCCATAAGCGTGGGAATGCTTGGCCCATGAACATCAACGTCCAATAGACCCACAATATGTCCCTCATCAGCTAGAGCAACTGCGAGATTAGCGGCTACCGTGCTTTTGCCGACACCGCCTTTGCCCGAGAGGACGAGAATCTTATGCCGGATTTCCTTCATGCGCGCCTGTAGTCGCTGTTCAGTTTCTCGCCGCGCCTGTTGCTCTGACTCACTTAGTTCTCTAACGCTGTTCGCCATTGGCGTACTCCTTCAAGCCGCTTGTGCAGTTGTCGTCGCGCCTCAGATGCGTTCGACGACCTGCCTTACGATCTCAGAAAAGGCCCTCTCGCAAACGCTGTCGCAATGAGCCATTCCGACCGTGAAGACAAGATCGGTTGCCGCCGGATCGTGCGCCTTCATCAAAAGGCACTGGGGTGGCCTTGCTCGGTTCAACGAAGCGTGTCGTACAACCTGCCATTCAAGATCTGGCAGATAGTCGCTTATCAGTAGAAGATCAAAACTCCGCGAAATGAGCTGACGCAGCGCCTCGCGGCCGCTCCAGGCAGTAGTTGTTTCGAAACCTGCGTTCTCCAACATCCATTCCAACCTGAGCAACACGTCCTCGTTGGAATGGACGATCAATAATTTCTTCCGAACACTCTGCACGGCTCCTCCTATCTGCAGTCGTGCGTCAGTATCAGACTCGAGTGCCGCCACGTCTTTGTCCGCCACCTCCGCGGCGGCGTCGCTGACCACATCCTGGAGGAACAGGGCCGATCATTGCCCTTGGTTCCGCATCGTGGCCGGCACCTCGCCTTCCACGGAGCTGTACGCCTCTTGTGCCCTGCGTCGGTCCATTCGCCTGGGCAAGCTCGCCGCGATTGAAGTGTTCGAGCAACTGTGGGACCGATACATTCATCGGTGCCACCCACCCGCGAATCCCCGCCTCCTGCAGCCCACGAAAGGCACCATGTCCAATTTCCGCGAAGACTACGTCGCTACATCCGTGACGCTGAAGGATGTCTACAACTGCGCGACCATAAAGTCCTGTGTTCTGTTCGAACGCTACATCTCCGGAGTCGTTGTCGCGAACCATCACCCACTTCGCGAGTCCGAAATGAGGCGAAAGCACGGAATCGTCCGTGTTAAGCAATGTGGTGAATCCAATCTTGCTCATCTAGTTCTCCTAAATTGTGATTTTGTGGCCGCCAATGTTTCGGACCAGTGCCGAATCGGGATGGCGAGATGAATCTCAGCCGCCGCTGGGCACCATGACATGTATTGGGTTGGCGTCGCGAAGCGACATCCCCAGGGTTGTGCTTGTGCGGCACGATAAAACGGGGGACGACGGGTAGCTCCCAGGCGGCATATGCTGCAGTAGGGTTCACAGTCCCACTACTGATCCCGGTCATCAGGATGGCACACATGATGTACAGCTCTACCTGCTAGATGTAAAATACATCTAGATGCCAATTACAGTCAAGATAAACAGACCCGGGTCTGTAGCTCGAAGCTAGGGGGTGCACCGTGTCTTTGATATTTGGTCCGGTTCAGTCGCGACGCTTAGGCCGTTCGTTGGGTATCGATGTAATTCCCCAGAAGACGTGCAACTGGAATTGCGTCTATTGTCAGTTAGGACGAACTACTCCAGTCACAAATATTCGGAGGGAATACTGTCCCACGGACGCACTGGGAGCCGAGATTCGTGAGGCGCTGCGGACGCTCGACGGTAAGGTTGATTGGATCACTTTTGTCGGCTCCGGTGAACCGACACTGCATATTCAAATCGGGGAGCTTATTCGAACCGTAAAAAACCTCACTGACATCCCGGTCGCCGTAATTACAAATGGCTCGCTGCTTTACGACCCCGCTGTGGCAAGCGATCTGCAGATGGCGGACGCGGTCCTGCCAAGTTTGGATGCCGGCAATGAACCACTGTTCAGAACCATCAATCGTCCTCACCCGCAGGTGAGGTACGACCGTTATCGACATGGACTCCTTGAGTTCCGGCAGTCGTACAAAGGCCTGTTCTGGCTCGAAGTAATGTTGATCGCTGGCCTGAATGATGATGAGCGGTCCTTGACGGAATTATCATCCGCTCTGAGTGAGATTGCACCGGACGAAGTGCACGTTAGCACGCCATTTCGCGTTCCGGCCGAGGCATGGGTCAAAGAGCCGCGCCCCGAGCGTATTGCTCTCGCAAAGAGAATTCTCGGAGAACGAACTCGTGTCCTGATGCCGGCAGCGGCAGATCCGATGCTGGGCAACGATGATCCCCTGGAGAAGATCGTCGCTGTGATTCTTCGACATCCCCTGCCAGACCATGAACTCCGCTCGGCGCTGGAGCGATGTTTGATCGAACCAGAACAGGGTGTAAAGCGCTTGGTTCAGGACAGCAGGGTTCACCAGGTCTACTGGGACGGCGCCCTTTTCTGGTGTCCTGCGGGAGGTGATTACCGTCATAGCAACGGTGGTGTGGCCAGATGTAAAAGGTATGATTCGCAATCGAATCGCTAGCGGGGGGAGCTGTCCAGGTCACCGTACCAGGAACCCCAGACGGTGAGACACATGTCCTCCGCTAGAGTGCTCGGCAACGAAAGGTCGACGATAGCAATGCAAGATTCTCCTGATCCAATGAGCAATGTCCTGTTGGAGGTGAAGAATCTCACGGTCATGCTGGATCACTCCCCGATCGTGTGTGATCTGAGTTTCCACGTCGATAACGGTGAATTCCTGACGATACTGGGTCCGAATGGATCGGGGAAGACAGTTCTCGTCAAGGCGCTCCTGGGGCTGCTGCCCTTCAGCGGTGAAATGAACTGGTACAAGAAACCAAAGATCGGGTACCTGCCGCAGGGACTCAACCAAATGTCCGTAAGAGACATGCCACTGACGGTGAAGGATTTCTTTGCTCTGAAGAAACTACGTCCTGATGACGCCTTGACCTATCTTTCTTTGGTCGGGCTACAAAAGTCTGTGCTTGAGAAAAGGGCCGGATACCTTTCCGGCGGAGAATTCCAAAGGATGCTTGTCGCCTGGGTTCTTGCCTCGGGTCCTAACGTGTTGTTTTTGGATGAACCCACAACGGCTGTGGACATCGCCGGCGGCGAAACGATCTATGCGCTTTTAAAAGATGTCTGGCGCGACCAGAAGCTGACCATCTTCAATGTCACTCATGACCTGAACATTGTGTTTGCACACTCCACGCACGTGCTTTGCCTGTCAAGGTTCGGACACCCTTGCTACGGCGTTCCGAAGGAAGTGCTGACACCGGAGGTTCTGAGCGACATTTACGGGGCCGAGATCAAGTTTCACACTCACTGAGGTGCTTTGACCGATGACAAACCAGCTCGTTTTGAGCCTCATCAGCGGAGTCTTTATTGCGGGTTCAGCCGCATACCTGGGGACTCTCATGCTGTCAAAGAAAATGGCGGTAGTTGCTGGACCGTTGGGACACCTTGCGCTGCCGGGTGCCGCGCTGGCCCTGGTATACGGCTTCAGCATCTCTTTGGGTGCTTTTCCATTTGTTGTGGCTGGGACCGTCTTGATTTGGCTGCTGGAGATCAGGACGAAACTTCAGATGGAGGCCTTAACAGCCATCGTCTTTGCTACCGGTGTCGCAGCTGCTTTTCTCTTTTTGCCAATTGACAAGGCAGAGGCGGCGTTAGTCGGCGACATCTCCAAAGTCGGCCTCTATGACATGGTTGCCTCCGTTGTCCTCAGCATAATAGTTTTTGCCGTCGTCAAACGCTGCTATCCGGAAATCATGCTGATAAGTATTCACGAAGATCTGGGCAAGGCGGAAGGCATTAATGTGAGGTTTTACAATCTCGTTTACCTATCGGCAATCGCGATTATTGTCGCCCTGGGTGTGTGTCTGGTGGGTGGCCTTATGACTGCCGCCCTGGTTGCCGTTCCCGCCGCGGCAGCGAGGAATATAAGCAAGACGCTGCCCCAGTATGGTCTTGCTGCAGTGGCGTTCGGCATCGTCTCGGCAACCGTCGGCATACTTCTCGCCACTTATTCAGGCCTTCCGGCTGGTCCGCTCGTGATTCTCACCAGCGGGGCAATTTTCTTCGGTACGGTTCCCATAGCGAAGGTCTGAATGCAAATCTCGTCGAGACAACTGGGCCGGTTTACCGAAAGACCACTGACGGGGCCCGTCCAGGCCGAAGAATCGCTTGAACGGGTGGTCAGCCGCCTGGGGCGTAGTGAACCACAACCAACCGGCGACTTGGCAGTCGCAACTGTTATCACGGCGGCCCTGTCCTTGATTTGATGGGAGTTGATGGTGCAGATCATTTTCGTTGTCTGAGCCGCCACACTCGCAAATGCTGAGTCTAAGCTACACAAAAAAGGAGACTAACCATGAGTGACCCAGTAAGGATTGGAATCATCATCTGTAATCGATACCACACATGCGCCGGAGGAAAGTGCTTCAGATCCCTGCGAGTTCGTGAAGGAGCTTTCGCTCTATACCGAGGACAAGAAGTAGAGCTCGTTGGCTATACCACCTGTGACGGATGTCCGGGTGGAAACGTGGAGTATGCCCCCGAAGAAATGAAAAAGAACGGCGCCGAGGTCGTGCATCTGGCCACAGGCTTGGTCGTCGGATACCCACCTTGCCCATACATTGACGACTTCTCCAAGTCCATCGAAACACGCTACGGCATGAAGGTCGTTATTGGCACCCATCCGATTCCTCAAAAGTATTTTCTGGCTCATCGGGTCATGGGGACTTGGAATTCTCCGCACTGGCAGGAACGACTTAAACATGTGATCGAAGATGAGGCCACACGCCTACAATACGATTAGCTGGAGCGCAGGTTTATCCAAATTGGGCGCCGCTTTCCCTGCTGGTCATAGCGCGGCGCAGACCCTGTCATTCGGGAGGAGACTACTAACATGGGCGATCATCTTGATCTCAGTTGCCCAGTGTGCGGTGTGCAAGCCTGTAAATCCGCACCTGGCGAGAAGAAGTTGCCAGCGTTTTGCCCCATGGACGCGGAATCAGAGGAGCTGGCGGCCATTGAGCGGAAATATCTGGACGATGAGGACCTGAGGAAGTGGGCGTGCGAATCCGCGCGTACCGAGTCGGCTGGGTACTGCCGGATGACGCGCATCGAGGAAATCATGGACTTTGCGCGACGCATTGGAGCAACCAGGTTGGGCATCGCGCATTGTGTGGGACTTGTGTCAGAGGCCAAGATCGCGTACGAGATTTTTCGGGCCCATGGTTTCGAAGTCGAGGCCATCTGTTGCAAGGTGGGCTCGATTGAGAAGGGCAAGGTCGGGCTGAAGGAGGAAGAGAAGCTGCATCCCGGACAGTTCGAGGCGTTGTGCAACCCGGTCGCCCAGGCGGAACTATTGGCTCATGCTGGTACTCAACTGAATGTCGTGATCGGCCTTTGCGTTGGACACGACAGTCTGTTCTTTCAACATTCCAAGGCTCCAGTGACAGTGCTGGTGGCCAAAGACCGTGTGCTGGGACACAACCCCGTGGCTGCGCTGTACACCAGCAGTTCGTACTACAAACGATTGAAGGCGGGGAAAACAGGAGGCAAGAAGGGGTGACCGGTGCCTTGATTGCCGTAGGTCCCAAGGTGGAATTTTCTATGAAGCAACGAAACGGAGTTGCGCCGGACAAGAACAAACCATGGGAGCATGACCGTATGGAACCGCCGTACGAAGCTCAAATTTCCCAAGCGATCCTGTCTGCGTACACCAGGAAGCTATCGCGGAGCCTGGAGAGCGACATCGTCATCGTGGGTGCCGGACCTTCAGGGCTGATTGCGGCACACGACTTCGCCAAGCACGGGCTACGCGTAACCATTGTTGAAAAGCGCCTCAGTCCCGGAGGTGGAATCTGGGGCGGTGCAATGGGAATGAACGACGTTGTACTGGAGCCCGAGATTCTCCCCATTTTGGAGGAGTTCGGAATCCGGCACGAACGCGGAGTCGAAGGGCTCTACACGGTGGACGCAGCGGAACTGGCGTCGGTGCTGTGTGCAAAGGCCTTGCAAGCCGGCGCGGTGCTGCTGAATCTCACCACGGTGGAAGATGTCTGTGTTCTGGATGGGGCGGTGACTGGCGTCGTGGTGAATCGCACATTCCTTTCCGAGGCTTTGCCGATTGATCCGCTTACGCTCATCGCTCGGACGGTCGTGGACGCGACAGGACATGAAGCGGCAGTGGTTGAGATGCTGCGACGAAGAAATTTGCTGGATCCCAGCCAGACTGACGTGCTTCCCGGCGAGGGACCGATGGATGCACTTCAAGCGGAGAAGTTCGTCGTCGAGCGCGTCGCTGAGGTCTTTCCTGGACTCTGGGTCTCAGGGATGGCCGTTTGCGCTACGTTCAACGGCCCGCGTATGGGCCCCATTTTCGGGGGAATGCTGCTGTCCGGCAGACGCGCGGCTGAATTGGCGATCGCTCAACACACGCAGCGCAAGGAACTCGCAGTGCAAAAGAAATAAGGTAGCAGCCTGCATGAGACGTGGAAGAAAAGCCTATTACGATGCGTTTTCTCCGTTCTATGATCGTTTCATCGCGCTCCATTCACGGGACAGACAAGGCTTGGCCAGGAAGTTCTTGGTCGACCAGGCTCCCTTAAAGAACGGTGACGCTGTCCTCGATCTCTGCACTGGAACGGGTACTCTTCTCCCTCATCTCCAGGCAAAGGTTGGTAGTGAGGGTCAAGTTGTCGGGGTGGATTTCTCCAACGGCATGCTGAAAGTAGCTCGAGAAAAAACCCAAAGCCTCGCCAATGTTTCCCTGGTAGCAGCCGACGCAGCAGACCTTCCGTTCGCGGCCGGTACCTTCGATGCGGTAACCTGTTCGCACGCGTTTTACGAGCTCAAAGGGGACACTCGGGACCGAGTGTTGCAGGAAATTGTCCGCGTGCTGAAACCAAACGGCACGTTTCTGATGATGGAACATGATGTGCCAGCCAGTCGTTTCGTCAGGTTTCTGTTCTACATTCGACTGGCGTCCATGGGCACTGCCAGTGCCGTTAAGTTTCTTCGTCAAGAAGAACAGGTATTGCAAGCACATTTTGCCGATGTGTCCAAAGTACTCGCTCCGGCGGGTCGGTCGAAAGTGATGATCTGCCGAAAGGACCAACGTTTTCGCAACAATAACGTTCCCGCCGTGCCCGTAACAGCTCAGGTCGAAAGCCACAGGGATTTGTTTGAATGATGTAATCTACATCTAGAGACGTAGATAGGAGAATGCGAATGAAACGTGCCGTATGCCCTCGTCATGGACCCGATCATCCCTGCACTTGCGCAATGGGCAATATCTACCGTTTCGTGGAGCCTGTGCTCCTGCTCATGTTAAAGGAGAAGGGGCGTTCCTATGGGTACGATCTCGCCAGTGACCTGAGCGAATATGCGCTGACCGACGCACAGGTTGAAGGTGCTGCTCTGTACCGCACACTGCGGCGGCTTGAGTCCAACGGTCATGTGAAGTCGAGTTGGGACACTAGCAACGGCGGCCCTGCTCGACGGGTCTATTCCTTGACGAGCATGGGCGAGCAACATCTCCGAGAGTGGGCGGAGGTTCTGGGAAATCTGGGCACAGCCATGAGCAAATTTCAGAGAAAAGCGACTGGGAATCGCGTCAAGCGGCAGAACTTAACTCCGGCTCAGCGCCACGGACGCACGAAATGATCTCGCGACCGAGTCGCATGCTATGCCAGCCGAAACGATCCCCCGCTCATTCGTGATTCGTCGCTAGTTCCACTGATTCCGCGACCATTTTGGATACCCTTGCTCATCTCGGAGCTCGAAGGTTTTCTCACCCACCTTCACAGTACGAGCAATGAGCGCATCCGTGTTCTGGTATTTAATCTTCGACCCTGTTACTTCAATCTTCTGCCCTGCCGTGACGGTAAGGCCTTGATCTTTTAGAAACCGGGTTGGGCCGAGATGCACGTCAATGATTCCATCGTCAGTTTTCAAGCTGAGGTGCGTTCCAGACCATCGCCCGGATGTAGTCTGCTGAGTTACGTTTTCAACCGTTCCCGTGAGGGTAACAACGGTCGCGGGATTGTATCGAGGCCCCTTTCCACCCTGCTGTTGAGCCTGAAGAAACGTGCTCGGAACAAGCGCGAGCACCAACGCAATGACGAAAGCCTTTCTATTGATCGCTACTCCCATCGTGAATCTCCTTTCGCCGCGATGCGGACAGAGACGTTCGGGTCTACGACTGCCATCAGGGCACATTATTGCCCGTGTTCGCCATAGAACCTTTTCTCCTTAACAAACGCACCATCGGTGCGCGGCGTTACAACTCCTAGCGAATCAGGCTGCTTCTGCGTGGGCGAGCCTGGGCTTCATAATCCTGCTCAAAACTTCACAGATCTCTGAGTCTGGTACTGCTTTGTGTTCGATCAGGTCGCAGATCCCGACAACGCCTCGGATGTTGCCGTCACGGTCAACGACTGGGATCCGGCGAACCCGATGCTCTGCCATTAGCGACACGACCTGCCGTGCATCCGTATCCGGAGGGCAGGTGATCACGTCGGTCGTCATGCAATCTTCAACACTGGTGAGCGTGGGGTCATGCTCTTCGCCCAATCCCGTCAGACACATATCTCTGTCGGTTACCACGCCCATGAGGGTCCGGTTCCATAGCTCATCCACCACCAATAAGAAGCCGATGTCGTGCTCTCGCAACATCCAAGTCGCTATACGGAGACTGGTTGTACGGCTGCAGGTAATCGCAGGCTGACTCATCACTTCGTTTACTCGCATCGAAACACCTCCTTCCCACCTATGCAGTGAGGAGATGCCCATGCATCCCTCTGTGGCTGCATGGTGATGAGTTGTCGTCGGTCGCCCGTTCAGCGGTCGTCGGAAGAAAGCGGTCGACGAAATCGCGGCTATGATTGGCCGCTTAGGTGTATATTACACTTATTAGATCCGAGGTGACAGTGCTATTCGCACTTGTCCCAATGTGAATCCTGAACCTAACCGAAGACGTTTTCGCTCAAACCGGAACTGATTACAAGCTGTCTAGCATTGAGTGAAGGCCATGGTCGGAAAATGCGCCAATCCTGAATGTTCTGTGCGATTCAAATATCTCCGCGATGGCAAATTGTTCCACATCGACATGCGAGAGTACGGCGGCCCTGACGGAACATGTGAAGTCTGTGGATGTCCTCTTCACGTTCGACACTTCTGGTTGTGCAATACGTGCTCTCAAAGAATGACCATCGCTGTGACGAAAGCGGGCTTGGTGCAAGTGATCGACCGGCCGTCGCATGGAAAGCCGGCGATCTCGCTGCCCTGCGCCTCGTCTGAAAACGCCCCATTAGGACGAGCGATGCTCGCGCGCTTGTAAGTGCAGTTCGCCCAATCGAATGCAGCTTCGATTACAAGTGCGCGAAGGTTCGCAACTCAATGTTGTCAACTGCGTGAAAAGGGTAGGAATAGTCCACACGTCGGGCTTGACCGAGTCACGCATCTTCTGGCGCGGGTGGCACGCCTTCAGGCGGGGGCTAGCTACCAACCTTTACCGCCTTGGGGTGCAGGACAAAACGATACAGGCAATCCTCCGGCACGCCGCTTTGGCTACGACCATGAACATCTACGTCAAACAGGTGCCCGAGGAATCGGTAAAGGCGATGAAGGCACTGGAAACTTCCGTGCGCCTTATACTCGTCACTAGTCATGGTTTGTCGCGGAGATTCCTATACTAGACAGGGAAGAGCAAGGCAGTTGCGATGAACCGCTGCCAGCCTCGTTTTTAACCTAATCGAAGGACTGAACGTGACGAACGAAACACCCAAGCCCACCAAATACCCGCTTCTTGAGAACCTCCTGGCGCATCGCGGCCTGCCCCTCCGGGGCACCTATAGCGTCAGTGATGTCGCCGAGTTGTTCGAAGTATCCACGCGAACCATCCAGGAGAGAGTGAAGCGTCAGGAGCTTAATGCCAGGAATCTGCCTGGACGCGCGAAGTTCTTGTCGGTCGACCTGGAAGACTTCATTAGGAACAGCTCGCGGCCTCGCCCACCCGCGTAGCAGCGCGGTTTATCACGACGTTCCTCGCCGATCTTCACGTTCCCGCCTGTTCCCGCCGTCTGCTTCGCGGCGCTTCGTTTTTATCTACGTATTTCCCCGTTGGTTATCGGTTATACAAAGGAGAAGAAAGCAGATATGTCTGCGCAATCCTGCGTCATTGGCACGCAAAGTGCCTCAGTTCTTCCAGTTAATTCGCCATCGCTCGCAGATGAGCCACAACGACTCGAGACAGTGGGCGATCTTTTGCATGCAATCGCGGGCTCAAATACCAAGCCCGACGGTATGCTTCTCACGACAGCACGACACCTGCCGGCATTTCACGGAAAGTCCATCGACACTCTTCCTATCGAAGTTCTCCAAGACGCCACTTCGGCGTTTGCTCTGTATCTGCGTGAACGGCGGTACAAGAGGAACTCGGTTCGGACGTACTGTCATAATCTGCGCGTCCTTTTGGGAGAGGCGCGACGGCTTGGATGGGTTCCAAACAACCAACCGATTTCAGACGCGTGGAGACCAGTGTGGGAGGCGGTCTCTAATACGTCAGGCGTTACAAAGGACATCGTGCGATATGCCATCTCGCAGCGTATCTCGCCAGCCGATTTCTCGGACAGGAACTTGGCGGAATGGCGCGAGTGGGCAAAGAAGCGCGGCTGGAGGCACGGGACGGGGATGAAGATGTCGTCGCGTTTCCGCAAGGTCGTCATCGACAACGGTCTTCAGCCTCTGCTCCCCCACCTCAATTGTCTTCCCAGCAAATCTCGGTACGGCATCGCGATCGAGGACATGCCCGACCCGTTGAAATCCGAGATCGTGGCGCTCCTGCGTTGGAAAACCGATCGGTTCGCGAAAGGCAGACCTCAGCGTGCCCGATTGCGCGCAGTCAGTGCCGCGCAACTCCAGGTAACGTTTGGGCAACTCTATGGGTTCGCGGCCAAGATCGCTGGACGAACAGACATTACCAGCCTTGTCCAGCTTGTCACCGAAGACGTAGTGACTTCATTCGTGGAATGGGGTCTGAACGTTCGACGCGTCTCCCCGACGGTCTATAAGAAGCTTGCGTCGCTGTTCGCCGCCATCCGTCACCACCCCCGATACAACAAGCTGGACTGGAAGTGGTTCTCGGATTTGTTCCTGTCTTTGCCGGAAGAGTCAGAGTCTGATGGCCAGCGCAGGAAGTCCGAGAAGATGTTGCCCTACGACATCCTCCTGACGGTACCCGAGAGCATTCGGGCTGAGCGGCTCAGCAAGAAGTTCTCTGAGCAGAAAGAAGCGTTCCTCATTCACGACGAGCTTCTGGTGCGATGGTTCACCGTTTTGGCGTGGCGGCAGCGTAACATTCGCGAGTGCCGTCTGGGCGATCCTGAGTCGGCCAACTTGTTCTGTGCCGAACTGCCGCCCATGCAGTACGTTGCGCGGGCAGCTTGGGTCGAAGAAGCCCTTCGGAAGAACCCGGACGAGGGGTTCTGGCAGTTTCATTTCCGCGAGCATGAGACCAAAACCGGGCAACAGGTGCGCGCGATCGTCCCGCAATGCCTCGTTCCTCCGCTCGAGAACTATCTCAACAACTATCGGCCGAAGTTGGTTAAGAATCCCGATCCCGGAACACTGTTCGTAAACCGCCGGGGCGGTGCTCTTAACGATCACGAGGTAACTGACCGCGTCGCCGAACTGGTCCTTGAGCATGCCGGCCGTCGAGTAACACCGCATCTCTTTCGGAGCATCTTCGCATACAAGTGGCTCGAGGAATTCCCAGAGGACTTTCTCACCCTCTCGAAAATTCTCTGGCATCGTGACCTTAACACCACGTTGAAGATCTACGGTGCGAACTTCAACGAGTCCAATGGTGCCAAGCGCATCGACGAATGGTTCCAGTTGCGAATTAATCGTGCTGCGAACTCGGAACTGGTCGCCGACCGCTCGGCGCGACTCCATCTGTGAAATAGCCAGCAAATGCTCAGGACATAGCTGGAGCTGTGGTTCGACCCCACCCTCAACATAACTTTAAATCAGCGCACAACCTGCGCCAGGAGAAACGTATGTGCAGTAAGCATTGCCACCGCGACGCGGGAAGGCGTTGCAAAAAAAGCCGCTGGGAGAGTAATCGCTCATAGGGTGGCGTCCTGTTCCCGAAGTGAGCGTTTGGTAAATCGTCGCCAACACCTAAGGTGAAATCAACATGATCGCGCAGCAAAAACTTGAACAGCAGCCGGAATGGTTGGACATGAAGGCAATCCAACGTTACGCCTGCGTCTCGGAGCATACGGTGCGCCACTGGAGTCGCGCGCCACAAAGCCATTGCTTGCGGTGCAGGCAGAAAGAGACCTTTAGCTAAACAAGTGACCGTTTGGCTCACCCTTACCTTCAACCTAACATTCAATCAAGGCGCGAAGAGCGCCGCGGAGAAAATTCATGGTCAACATCTACGGCGGACGCGATGTCTGCGGTCACCACACGAACGAGGAGTTGGGCTAGCAATGGGAACCCAGGCCATCACGACCATGCCAGCCGCACCTCTACCGCAGTACGAATACATCGACTCAAAGACCCTCGCGGCACGCTGGTGCCTGCCTGAATCGTGGGTGCGGGAGCAAGTTCGTTCCCGTACCAGCGATCCTCTTCCACACATCCGCTTCGGGAAGTACGTCCGGTTTCGCTGGGGCAGCCCAGAGCTGGAAGCGTGGGCCGAGCGGCGTATTATCGGTTCGAACAACAAGGTAGGGCGGACTTCGAGAAAGGAGTCGATTCAATGAAGGAAGTTCGCCGGCACCAGAGAGGGTATGTGTTCCCCAAAGGTGGATCGTGGTATCTGCGATACCGTGAAAGTGAAGTCCAGGACGACGGCACCGTTGCGCTTGTGCAACGGTGTCGGAAACTGGCCGATAACAAGGGGGCGTACCGGTCGAAGAAGGCCGTAAGGACTCTGGCTGATGAGTTCCTTGCGCCTTACAACAACGGAAAGGTCACGGCTGAAAGCAGCATGTCGGCCGTGGACTTCTGGGAGAAGAAATACCTGCCACACGTGACGGACCAGAAGAGTCCATCGACGGTGGACGGCTACAAGAAGATGTGGTCACGATATCTGAAGGACGAGATGGGCATGCCGGTGCGTGATTTCCGGACCGTCGATTGTGAACAGTTGCTGACGTCGATGGTGAAGAAATACGACGTGTGCTCAACAACCTTGAAGCACGTGAAGCACCTCATGAGTGGCATGTTCCGATATGCCATTCGGACCGGGGTACTTCATGGCGAGAACCCGGTGAAGGCGGCTTGCATCCCGAAGGCGAAACCGGGCAAGAAGACACACGCCTACTCGCTCAAGGAAATCCTGAAGATGCTGAAGGTACTCCCACAACCTGCACGAGCAATCGTCGCGATTGCGGGGTTTACAGGTCTTCGCAAGGGTGAGATTCGCAGCCTTAAACCCTCAGATTACGACGGCGCGCACTTGAAGGTACAGCGTTCGGCTTGGCGTGGACACATCGACAAACCTAAGGGTAAGCGGGGCGACGGCGTCGTTCCGATGATCCCCACGGCCGCATCAATCCTTGAGGAGCACCTTGCAACTGCGAAGCCGAAGACATACATCTTCGAGACGTTCCGCGAAGACCCAGGCGACCTCGACTATGTTGTCCGTGAGGTGATCCGCCCTATGCTGATGAAGGCCGGTCTGCCTTGGCATGGGCTTCATGCTTTCCGTCGCGGTCTCGCAACTAACCTCCACGAATTGGGAGTTGCCGACATCGTGATTCAGGCTATCTTGCGGCATAGCGATGTGAGCGTGACGCGGTCAGCCTACATCAAGAACGATGGCGTCGATCCTCGCAGCCTAGCAGCGATGGAAACCTTGGAATCGGCAGTGTGCAACCAAAATGCAACTGACGACGATAAGGTCAACCAGGAGGTAGCTGTAAATTGATGTTCGCACTCAACTTGTCAGTCGCGGCACGATGTGCGACTGACGAAAACAGGCGGTCTTGAAAACCGCTGTACGGGAAACCGTACCGGGGGTTCGAATCCCTCACCCTCCGCCATTCCTTTCCGTGACCAAGCGGTTACGTTGTATTGCTGCCGGATATACTGCTTCAGGCAAGGCTCGCCCGAGGCTAGCCAGTATCGCAGCGAATTTCCGAAGCATCTCTTCTCTCCATCGTGCCGGGGTCCAAGAATTCATTCCCAATGAATAAAACGGCACCTTTGTGAAATAGCCGTTCGCATACATTTGCACGTATGATGGCCCGTCTTTTTGATCCACTGTACCGTGCAATAACGAAGATGGAAGGCGAGTGAGCTCTGATCGGGCTCTTTCTCCGTGTATCCAGGTAAGTTCACTTCGGCGCGGTCCGTGAAAATATTTACCGTTTTCCATTCACCGGGATCGTACTCAGGGGCAGGCCCGCAATGCGCGACACATCTGTTCGTACTGGCTCTCACATCCGTTACCTTTTAATTCTTGTGCTTTTCTCGTTGGCTGCATTTGGCCAGCAGACTGCACCTCGCGCTCGCATCGTCGATTCTGTGGACAATGCACGCCTTGTCACCTTGCATGGCAACACGCATCCCCTGGCTGCTCCGGAGTTCGACCGGGGAGCGGCGCCTGACTCCACGCCCGCTCAGCGCATGTTGCTGCTATTGTCACGCTCGCCGCAGCGGCAGGCTGCGCTCAACAAATTGCTGGAAGAGCAACAGACTCCAGGTTCGCCGAACTATCGCCACTGGCTTACTCCCGCGGAATTCGGGCAGGAGTTCGGGCCTGCGGATTCCGACGTACAGACGGTGACGGCGTGGCTGCAACAGCAGGGATTTGCCGTTGACAGCGTCTCGGCGGGAAAGAGTGTGATTGAGTTCTCCGGCACTGCGGGACAGGTGCGCCAGGCCTTTCACACCGCCATCCACAAATACGTAGTCAACGGCAAAGACTATTGGGCCAATGCCAGCGATCCCGAGATTCCCGCTGCTCTTGCGCCGGTGGTGGAAGGACTCGTCTCGCTCAACGACTTTCCACGAAAGTCGCTCTCGCACCGCCTCGGCTTGTTTTCGCGCGACAAGAACGGCGTCATTGTTCCGCAATACACAGTCTCAAACGGAACCGACACTTATTACGCACTTGGACCCTCTGACTTTGCCACCATCTACAACACCAACCCATTGCTCCAGTCGGGAGTAAACGGCGCTGGGCAGACCATCGCTGTCGTCGGTGTCAGCAATGTGCATCTTCAGGACGTCACCCTCTTTCGTAACATGTTCGGGCTGGGAGCCGGCAATACGTCGGTTGTGGTTGATGGTCCGGACCCGGGGATTGTGACGAACGATGAAACCGAATCGCTCCTCGATTTGGAATGGGCCAACGCTGTCGCCCCCGCGGCTTCCGTGGTTCTTGTTTCCGCCGAGAACACGGAAACCACAAGCGGCCTTGATTTAGCCGCGCTCGACATTATCGACAACAACATGGCGGGTGTGCTGAGTGAAAGTTACGGCACGTGCGAAGCGAATCTTGGTACCGCAGGCAATCAATTTGAACAGTCGCTCTGGCAACAGGCGGCGGCCGAGGGGATCACGGTTGTGGTAGCCGCCGGTGATGACGGATCGGCGGGATGTGACGATCAGAATAAAGAGAATGTTGCCCAGTCCGGGTTCGCCGTAAATGGCATTGCGTCCACTCCCTACAACGTTGCGGTAGGTGGCACTGATTTCGATGACGCTGGCACTCAGTCAACCTATTGGAAATCCACCAACAGTTCATCGACGCTCGAATCGGCCAAGTCCTACATCCCGGAAACTACCTGGAACACAAGCTGTGCCGCCACGGCTACTGCCGGAAATCTAAATGTCTGCCCGGTATTGCCGACAAGCAGCAAACCTCCCGCAAGCCTGAATCTTTGGTCAGGATCAGGAGGCGCAAGCAATTGTTCGACTTCGTCGAACGCCGGAAGTACAACCTCCTGCACCAGTGGAACGCCAAAACCGGCATGGCAGAGCGGTCCCGGTGTTCCCGCGGATGGTGTGCGTGATATCCCGGATGTCGCGCTTTACGCAGCAGTAAACAGCAACAGCAATAGCTTCTACGTGGTTTGCGAGGCGGACGCGGTACAAAACAGCGCTGACTCGTGCTTTCCACCGTCCCCTTACAATACGTTCCTGGGAATGGGTGGAACCTCCGCGTCGGCTCCCAGCTTTGCCGCGATTGTTGCCCTCGCAGAGCAGAAAGTCGGAACGCGCCTCGGCAACATCAACTATCTTTTGTACAGCTTGGCTGCCAAATCCGGCGCGAGTTGCCCGTCCAACGGAACGCCTTCCTCTTCCTCAAGCTGCATCTTCAACGACATTGCGAAGGGCAACAACTCGGTACCTTGTTCTGCCGGCTCTCCCAACTGCAGCTTGGCAAGCGGCACCGGCACCGGCGTACTGATTGACTCGAATAAGAATCCCGCATATACCGCGACATCGGGTTACGATCTTGCCACGGGACTTGGCTCCGTGAATGCGGCGAACCTTGTCACATCCATTGCCTCGGCAGTCGGCGGCTTCACTCCCACCACCACTACTCTGTCCCTGAACGGCGCCACCTCGGCAATCACCGCCAAACATGGCGACCCCATCACGGTTGGCGTCAACGTGAGTCCCACGGCTTCCAGCGGCAGCGTTTCGCTGCTCAGTGGCGGAAAAGGTATCGACGCGAATCCGCTCAACTCCGGCGGCGCGAGCTGGACATCGACGCTCTTTCCGGGTGGAAACTACACGGTCAACGCGCATTATCCGGGAGACGGAGTGCACGGAGCCAGCGACTCCAACGCGGTTACGGTCACAATCAGCGCCGAACCAAGCCAGACGTTCGTGAACCTCGTTACGTTCGGTTCCAACGGAGCGACGACTTCGTTCACGGGAAATAGTGTTCCGTATGGATCTCCGTATGTACTCCGCATGGACGTGACCGATGCAAGCGGAAGCGTTTCTACGACGCAGGGAGTGACCAGCAAGTGCGCAAGCGGGACGGCGAGTTGCCCTACCGGGACACTGACGCTGACGGCCAACGGCGCTGCTCTGGACGGCGGAAGCTTCGCGCTGAACAATAAGGGCTTCGCCGAGGATCAACCGGTTCAACTCCCTGCCGGAAATTACGCCCTCAGCGCTTCGTATGCGGGAGACCACAGCTATGGTCCCAGCGCGGGAAGCGCGACGGTAACGGTCACGAAGGCGGCTACGTCCATGACTTTGGGAACAAATGTGACGGGGACGTACTCTTACGGCACGCCATTCGCGCTTACGGCGAATGTGACAACTGCCAGTTCAGGCGCAGCGCCTGGGGGGACCGTCAACTGGACTGACAATAGCGCGGCGACGGGCACAAACCTTCAAGGCGTAATCTTATTGGGCCATCCCGCAGATTCTCAAGGATATGCGAGCCTTTCCTATAGTGCGTCCTACGCCCCGCCTTCGTTAGGCGCGCACACCCTGTCAGGTCAGTATTCCGGCGACACCAACTACACGTCTTCCACGGCCCAGGACCTTACCTTCACTGTCGGCAAGGCCAGTCCGATTTTCCAGGATGTCGGTGTATCACCGGCAAAGTCTACGACCAAGATACCCGTCCAGCTTTACGCCGAAATAATGTCCAGCTCAATTATGGCGGCACCTACAGGAACTATAACTTTTTACGATAATGGCACTGCCCTAAGTGGAACCGTGTCTTACACGCCGAGTAATGGCTCTGGGCTGGGTCCTTCCAACACTATCAGCGCATACCTGGTGGCGATACTTACGACCACGTTTAGCCAAACAGGGCAGCACAACATCACTGCCTCTTATTCAGGTGATGGGAACTACAACGCCATCGGCTCGACACAAGTCGGCAGCGTAACCGTGTACGACAAGTTGTCTTCCACCGTGCAGCAAGTCAGCTCCAGCATGAGTCCCGCACTGACCAACTACCAAATCGCACTCTCATGCGTGGTTTCTGGTGCCGGAATTGGGACACCAACTCCGACTGGAACAGTGACTTTCAGCGACAATGGGCAGGCGTTGAGCGGACCTGTGACGTATTCCAATACCTACGGTGGTATCACAGCAACCATGCCGTACACATTCACGGCATCGGGCTCGCATAGCATTACCGCGAGCTATTCCGGCGATTCCAACTACACGGCCTCTTCCACCGCCACGCCACTTTCTTTGTCCGTAATGGACAAACTGTCGACTTCAGTTACCTACTTCTACACAAACGGGGGGCATGTCAATCAATCGGTGAACTTGACCGCCCACATCGCCTCCGCCACCCCGAACGGAGCGCCTACGATGACAGGCACCGTCGAGTTCCTTGACGGAGGTACTCCTTTGGCCGGAACGGTGAATACGACGGATTCGGTTGGTTCCATCTCCGCCTCAATGGACTACACGTTCACCACCATCGGAACGCACAATATCAGCGTCAAGTACGACGGCGATTCGCATTACCAGGCAACTACATCGCAAGCCTACGCCGTGAATATCCTGGGTCCGTTTTCCATGCAATCGTCCTTTGGCTCCGTCACACTCGGGTCCAGCGGAGGCTCGCACAGCTTCGTATTTGCCGTGGTAAATAACATGTCGAGCACGACGAGCGTGGCCTTTACTTGCTCCTCGGATTCCACCTCGGCTTCATGTTCGTTGAACCCAACGTCCCTCAACCTGCCAGGACGAGCATCCCAGAACGTTACATTCAATTACACCGTCCCCGCACTTTCCTCCGCCCTCTATCACCGCAGACGTCCTTTTGGAGGCACACTCTCTTTTGTGTTTGCCGGCTTGTTTGCGGGGGCAGGACTCACTACGCGGCGGAAGCGGAAAATCGCATTATTGCTGCTGATGGCCGCACTTGCCCTGACCATGCTCTCCTGCGGTGGAGGAGGCGGCACTACCAGCAGCGGACCACCACCTACGCCCACTCCCACTTCCAAGACGTATACATTTACGATCACGGGAACGAGCGGTACGTACACGGATTCGCAAACCCTGACCGTGACTGTTCAGTCTTCCTGATCGCACGGACTTACGACGAATCGCAAACGCCCTGACCGGAATCAGGGCGTTTTTGCGCCGATCTAAATAGCTTCTGTTGCCACCGCGGGTCCCCGTAGCCGCGAACCCTTCAGCGCAAAGTACGCGATGTAGATATAGCTGACCACCGGCAGGATAAACGCGTGCTGGACACCGATGTGATCCGCGATGACTCCCTGGATTACAGGAAGAATTGCTCCGCCGACGATTGCTGCCACGAGCAAGCCGGAGCCCTTACCTGTCAATGGTCCCAGCCCGTCAATCGAGAGCGTGAAGATGCTGGGGAACATGATCGAGTTGAAGAGACCGACGAGCAAGATAGCCCAGGCAGCGATATGTCCAGAGGTCCCCATCGAGGTAAGTACGAGCGCGGAAGCCACGCCTGCGGCAATGGCCAGCAATGTGCCAGTGCGGAATTTCCGGAGCAGAGCCGAACCTATGAATCGGCCGACCATGGCGCCGCCCCAATACAGAGCCACGTAGCGGGCCGCGACTTTTGTCGTCATATCGCCGATCTGTGGCAGACTTAGATAGTTCACCAGGAAGCTGCCGATGGAAACCTCCGCGCCCACATACGCAAAGATCGCTACGGCGCCCAGCACAAGATGCGGATGCTTCCAGACGGAGTCGGTCGCGGCGCCCGGATCATGATGTTCGACCGAGAGCACTGGCAGATGCGCCTTCGCGATGAGGAACGCCAGCACCAATAGCGCAACCGCCAATCCCAGGTAAGGCATTTTCACTGTCGCCGCTTCGTGCAACCGGTAAGCCTGTAAGTTGGCGGGCAACATCTGCCGCATCTCTGCGATCGTCTTGGGAGCGGCACTCAGGATCAACATGCTGCCGAAGAAGGGCGCGATAGTCGTGCCGAGAGAATTAAAGGCCTGTGTCAAGTTGAGGCGACTGGAGGCTGTCTCCGGCGATCCCAGTACCGCGACGTAGGGATTCGCGGAAACCTGCAGCGCGGTGATTCCGGCAGCGAGCACCATCAGTGCTGTCAAGAAGAGCGGGAAAGACGGGACACTTGCGGCAGGGATAAAGAGGAAGGCTCCGAGTCCCATCGTGAGCAGCCCCAAAACCATCGTCCTCTTGTACCCGATCCACTCGATGATTTTTCCGGAAGGTACGGCAAAGATGAAGTATGCCGAGAAGAAGCTGAACTGGACCATCATGACCTGGGCATAATTCAGGTCGAAGATGGCCTTGAGGTGTGGAACCAGAATGTCGTTAAGACAAGTGAGAAATCCCCAGATGAAGAACAGGGAGGTGACGATCACCATGGCGCCACGACTGCCGGACGAATTTGAAGCAGTCGTGGTGACTGGATCCGTTTGGGTAATGTTTGCCATTGATCAAGGACTCCGGTGCCGATTCATCGGCCGATAAATGAGTAGGCGGCTCTTGCAAGGCGCGCGTTGAGGTGACGATCACCGTGATTGATCTGAATTTCTTCGCCGCGTTGTTATCGAGATGCAGCGCGAGCCCAGAAGCTTCCGCGCTTGACGTCACATCCCAGTGACTTCATTTTCACAGATCTTCGATGCGAGCATGATCACGAACAACAACTCCCCAGCTTGATGATCATGCCGCTTAGCTCCAGGTGAGTGTGGTCATCGAGTCCGCAACCAGAACAAGCGTAGCAGAGGAGGAGTCGACCGCCAAAGTCACATTCGCTTCCTCTTTGCCCGAATTTGTGAGGATTGCCGTAAAACTTCCGTCCGGGTTTTTCGCCACAACGTGCGAGACTCTTGTGATCTCCCCCGCGGAGTGGACGATGCGTGCATCGCGCCGGATGTGAGAGGCGAAGTGCCTCATCGCCCAGTACTGTCCGCTGCGCGTGATCTCCTTCGTCGCCGAATGGATTGTGACCATGCCAGCACAGTTAAAGGGGCCGATGTTGGGCTTGCCCTTCTCGTCCAGCGCATAGTTCCACGCGATGATGGAGCGCGCCGAGTTGCGCAGGATGCCGGCGAATTGGTCGCCCCATTTTGCCCACTCGGTTTCGTATCCGGGTGTGTCGAAGTCGGGCCCGCCTTCCGTCCAGAAGTTGTCGATCGCGGGGTAAGTATTCTTCACGCGCGTCATCGCGTCGGGAGATCCAGCGTAGCCATGCCACGCAATACCCTTGACGTATTTGCGCGCGCCTTCGTCCTCCAGTTCGCAGAGGGCGCGGCCCCACAGGTTGTAGTTGTGGTCGAGTATCCAGATATCGGCCGGGTTCGCCGACTTTGCCATCACTGGCCCCAGGTGATCGCGAACGAATTCGATCTCGTACTCCTGCGGCCAGATGCAGGCTGGCATGCGGCCATCCTGGTCGGTGTCGACTTCGTTCTGTGGCGTGATGGAGTTCACGCGGACACCAGCGGCGGCATACGCGGCGAGGAAGCGGTCGAAGTACTGCGCGTAAACGCCCAGCCAATAACGCCGCATGCTTCCGCCGAGCATCGACTTGTTGAACTTCATCCACGCTGGAGGACTCCACGGCGATGCCAGGAGCCAAAGGTTGGGATTTGCCACCCGCGCCTCGCGAAGAATTGGAAGGATATATTCGCGATCGTGATCGATGGAGAAGCGCTGCAGCTCCGGATCAGGCTCCGTGCCCTCGGTGTAGTTGTATGCCCTGGTCGCGTAGTCGCTTGAACCGACGCAGATGCGGCTGACGGATAAACCCATCTCCGCCGGACCGAACAGTTCGTTGAACAGTTGCTTGCGAACGTCTGCATTCAGCCGGTTGAGCGTGAAACAGGCTGCATCGGTGAATGCCGCGCCGAAGCCGAGCACCTGCTGATACTGCCGCGAGGCATCGACCTGGATGACGTTGTTGGTTTTCCGGTTCGTGCTCCAACGCAGCGGCTGCTGCTTCGCATGGCGTTGGTCCTTGAAGGTGCTCCACACCTGGATCTCACCCTGGGGGGCAGCGGACGCGAAGGCTTCCATTACTTCGGGGACAGCGGTCACCGCAGCGGTTGCGGCCGAGATTTTGAGAAATTCACGTCGATTGAAATTGCTCACGTCTGCCTCCGTCCGGCTTGCGAAATTTATGAATTGCGTTCTTGTTGCTTACTTCGTGAGCAAGACTCTACGCCCCTTCTTGCTGACGCTAAAGATAATGACGGTGACGGGGTATTGCTCGATGGCATAGTTGGAGCCCGCGGCTTGAGTGACCGCGGGCTCTCCGGAAGTGGAGGCGCTAGAAGTAAATCTTCGCCCCGAGTTGAATAACACGCGGGCCACCGACTCCAGTGTATTGACCGGAGTACTGGCCCCACTTGTCGCCCTTGGAAACGGAGACCGGGGTGGAAGGTGAGTTCCACTGCCAGGGTCCGTCTACGTTGACGTTGTAGTACTTGCTCTGGAAGTTGGGATGGTTGAACACGTTGAAGGTTTCCAAACGGATCTGGAGATACCGCTGTTCGTTGGACCCGAGATGGACGTTCTTGAACAGGGACATATCCCAGTTCTGCATTCCGCCGTTTCGCAGGAAGTCGCGAGTGCCGCGCGTCGGCGGGCCGATCTTGGGAGCGACAAGGTTCCCGCTCTTGTCGAGGGTGTAGTAGTAAGGAATTGCGCCCCACATATTCGATCCATCCAGGGCGCCGGATTCGAACGACCAGCTGTTGTTCAGGTCGATCGGGTTGCCGGTCATGAACTGGGTAACGCCGCTCAACTGGAAGTTGTCGGTGATGACGGAGAGCCACTTCGGCCCGCCGAAGCGTTTAGTGAGACTCGGCAGGTCATAGACATAGCTGATGGCTATGACATGAGTGCGATCCCAGCTTGCAGCCCGGTAGTCGAGAAGCGCATTGAATGGATCCTGCAAGTCCTGATCCGAATTCGCTGTGGTGAGCGACTTGGACCAGGTGTATGCGGCTCCAAACGTCAAGCCCTTGCCGAAACGGCGCTGCAATGAGACTTGCAGCGAGTTGTAGTTCGAAGTTCCGTCGAAGCGCATGTAGCTCATTTGGCCGTAGCCTTTGTAGGGAACCAGCGGTGCATCTGTGTAGTTGGCCCGGCCGAGTGCGCACTGTCCGCTGAAGCTATATCCCGCAGCGGCGTACTGCGACGGAAGATTTGGCTCGACGTTGGGAACGACTCCGCCAGGGAAGCAGGCTGGGTCTTGCGCCGCCTTGGTGAACGCCGTGCCGTAAGGAATGGCGTTGATGTCACGGGAGGTCACGAGGTGCCGCGAGAGCGTCCCGACGTATGCCATATCCAGCGTGATGCCGGCACCGAGGTCATGCTGGATGCCGAAGCTGAAGCTGTAAACGGTCGGAACCTTTCCGCCTCGCTCCGCTCCGAAGATGTTGGTCAACGGCGAGGTGAGGCCGGCTTGCGCGGCGGCCGCGAGTGTCGGGAGATTTGCGATGTTGTTGTTCGATACCTGCGGTGTAACGACGATGGCAGGATTATTGAATACGGTGTTGAAGATCAGGTTGCCCTGCGTGCGGTCATGCATCATACCTGCACCGCCGCGCAGAACGGTCTTGTGATCTCCAAATAAGTCGAAGGCGAAGCCAAAGCGTGGCTCAGGCATAATGCCACGGCTGTTCCAACCGCCGTCGGGCACGGTGCCATTCTTGGTGAATACGAGTCCGTTGAGACGATTTCCGCCCAAGCTCAGGTTGATGCTTCCGTCGGGATTGACGTGAACCGCCTGGGCCGGATCGTAAGCGGCCGGATCGAAGACCGCGATCTGGTTCTTGGCGTCGTATTGCGGCGGAATCCAGGCGAATCGCATTCCGTAGTCGAGCGTCAAGCGTGGCGTGACCTTCCACGTGTCCTGCACGTAGAACTCAAGTTGGTTATAGCGGAAGTAACCCCTCGGGCGGGCCGTCGACTGGCTGAAGGTTTGGAACATGCCCAGCAACGCGCTGGCATAGGGATCTCCGCAGGTTGTATTGGCCGGGCAGTTGGATGGCGCAGTTTGACTGTTGCTGAAACTGAACTGACCGTTGACGTTGCCCCAGGCGATCTGGTCCTTGCGACTGCGCTGATAGAAAATGCCAGTCTTGAAGATGTGGTTGCCTTTCGACCACGTAAGGTTGTCGTTGATGTTGATGGTGGTGTTGGCCTGATACCAGGGCGTGGCACCAAGGTAGCTCCATCCGAAGTTGACGCCAGGGATGCCACCGAAGCTCATGTCTGGAATCGACTGGTCGGACGAGAGCGGGTAGAGCATCGGCAGGTTGATGCCATTCTTTCCGATCGAAAGGTTTCCGCCCACGCTCTGTGTCAGCGTCTTGCTGACGCTCGGCCCGATGGAGAATTCGTTGATGATGGTGGGGGTGATAACGCTGACGATGTTTGTCGAGAGATTCCAGCCGGGGTGATTCGAGGTGCAGCCGCCGGCGAGATTGATAGCGCCCGCGCAAGCGAAAGTCCCCAGGCCGGGCCATGGCAGAATCGGCGCGGTTTGTGAATCCGAGTTGTGGATCCAGCGGACAAACATACGGGTGCTGTTATTGAGCTGGTAGTCAACGCGGAGGATGTCTTCGCGGCGAGGATTGTCGTAAGACAAAGTGGTTGAGTAGTTGTAATCGTTATGACCGGAGACGTTCGGCGCGGGATACAGGTTCAGAATCTTCTGTACTTGGTCGAACACGGTCTGTTGCGACGGTGAGAGGAGATTGCGGTTGATCTTGTTGTTGACGATTCCCAGGCCGGAAATCAGGATGGGATTCCCGTTGCCGTCCTTCGACTGCGAGAAGTCTCCCTGCCGCTCCAGAGAGGTTGGTGTGTAGAAAGTGGTCACGCCACTGACAGGAATCAACTGGTTGTAATACTCCTGGCTCCAGAAGAAGAAGAGCTTGTCGCGCTTTTTATTGAACTCGGTTCCGGGGATGATAACCGGACCGCCGAGTTGGTAGCCAGCGTAGTTGTACCGGTACTTTGCGATGGGTGTGTTGTTCTGCTTGGCAAACCAATCGTTGGAGTTCAGTCCCTCATTGCGGTGGAAGAAGCGCGCATTTCCATGGAACTCGTTGCTGCCGCCCTTGGTTGTGATGATCACCTGGCCGCCGGCGGCCTTGCCGAATTCGGCCTGGTAGTTTGACGTGAGTACCTTTACCTCGGCGATGGCGTCGGGATTGATAGTGACATGGGTGCCACCGTTGTTGCCGGTGTCGACGTTGGAAGCACCGTCGATGGTGAACTCGTGCTCGTTGGCGCGGGTGCCGTTGATGTTGAATGCATCTATGCCGCCGGTTCCAGACTGATGGCCGTCAAAGGAGCTGACCACGCCAGGAATGAGCTTCATGTAATCCAGGACCATGCGCCCGTTGAGAGCGACATCGTTAAGCTGCTTGCTGGAGATCAAGTCCGAGCGTTCGCCGGAGTTGCTCTGTAGCTGGAGTTCCGCGGTATCCGCGCTCACCGTCACCGCAGTTCCGGCTGCGCCTACCTGAAGGACGAACTCACCGGAATCGAGTTTGTCGGTGGCGCTCAAGATGACACCTTTTTTCTCGAGCTTCGTAAAGCCGGGAGCCTCCACGGCAATCGTGTAAGTTCCGGGGGGAAGGCTGGGAACGACGAATGATCCAGTCCCGCCGGATTGCACATTGCGTATCACTCCCGTTTCGGGATTCATGACGGTGACGCTGGCATTGGGCACTACGGCGCCAGAGGTGTCTTTGACGACGCCGAAAATTGTTCCTGATGTTACCTGTGCGATCACCGTGCCGCAGAACACGAATGCCAGGATGAGCAACGTCAGGAGAACTCGTGGATTTATTCCATTGGGGCGAAAGGGGTGAGGTGAATTATTTTTCATGGATCGACTCATTGGTGGTAAGTGTGCCGGCCGCGACGAAATTTGTTGCGACATGCTGTCATCTCCCGTTCAGAGCTACGTTTCCTGATTGCAGGGATTCGGCGATTGCAGGCGTGTGTCCGGTTCTTGCCAGATGACTTTTTCGACGTTCTGACACTTTTCAGACGCACCACAATCCACATGCGGGGTCAACCGCGATAGCTTGATCGCATCCAGGCGAAGTGCGGCACGGAAACCGGGGTATACGCCGTGAACTGTGCCGAAAACCGACCGAGCTTAGGTTTCTTGCGCTCTGCAAGTCCTTGACGAATGCAAATGTTTTTCTGAGGAAATTCCGAGGGAGGTCCGAAACGGCTCTCGTGTGATATATAGCCACGTGTCAATACGCTTTATAATGAAGGGAATAGAAGAGACGCGAGGGATGGCTGGTCTTGAAAGGAACCTTTCACATTGCCGAGTGGGAGATTCAGCCGCAACTCAATTGCGTCAGTCGGGGAACTCGCTCGATTCACCTCGAACCCAAGGTGATGCAGGTTCTGGTTCAACTGGCGTCCCAACCGAATACCGTCCTTTCCAAAGAACAACTCATACACGCAGTCTGGCCGGACACGTTTGTTGGCGATGACGTTCTGACCCGATCGATCTCGGAGCTCCGGAGAGTGTTCGAGGACGATGCGCGCGCTCCGCATTTCATTCAGACGATCCCGAAATCAGGGTACCGGCTCATGGTCCCTGTATCCATGGATCAAGAATTACTGGCGCCGGTTACCACGCCTGCCGTCGCGCCGCCTGCGGAAGTGCCCTCCATCCAAGCAGCGGTCGGCAAGCGATGGTTCGTTCCAGGATGGATTGCATGGCTGACCCTGGCAGTCATTGTGTTCGCCGGGGTTGTGTACCGGGTGGTCTCAAGGACGCACTCCGAGAGCAATCTGGATGACGCATACATCACGGTTCCATTGACTTCCAATCTTGGTGCGGAGACTCAGCCGGCATTCTCGCCAGACGGAAACCAGGTTGCTTACGTCTGGAACGGAGGGTCCGATGGAATGCAACATCTTTACGTCAAGTTGATTGGAGCCGAGACATCGCTGCAACTCACATCGGGAACGGGCAACGACATCAGTCCTACGTGGAGTCCGGACGGGCGGTCGATTGCTTTCCTTCGTGTATCGCCAAGTGAAGGCGGAATCTATGTTGTGGCGGCAATTGGCGGAGCTGCACGCAAGCTTTTTACCCCGGTCGGCAAAATAGAATGGGATCGGGGAGCGCTGTCATGGTCTGCGGACGGCAATCGTCTTATCTTTCCGGATGGCAAGTCAGCCAAGAGTCCTTCTGCGATTTATGAGTTGAATCTGACGAGCATGGAAGTGAAGCAGATTACATCTCCCTCCAGGCTTATCGATGGCGACTTCGGTGCTGTCTATTCGCCGGACGGATCGCGAATTGCATTCATTCGCGGAACGGAAGGCTATGTTCGCGATATTTACGTCATGCCAGCGTCCGGCGGGAAGCCACGTCGACTGACCTTTGACGACCGCTTCGTTTCCGGGTTGACGTGGACTGCCGACGGTACAGCCATTGTGTTTTCCAGTAATCGCGGAGGCATGTACTCCCTGTGGCGGATTTCTGCCGGGGGCGGATCGCCGGAACGGCTGCCCGTAGGCGGCGATGACGCGTTTGATCCCGCCATTTCGCGGCAAGGAAATCTACTTGCGTATTCGCAGCGGTCGGCAAAATGGAGTATTTCGCAAATTGGTCTTAATACCGCTAAACCTGTTCCGACACGCCTGCTGTCTTCTACTCAGCAGGATTCGGCTCCGCAGTTCTCGCCAGATGGATCGCGGATCGCATTTCAATCGTTACGCTCCGGCGCGCAGGAAATTTGGGCGTGCACGAGTGCAGGGAACGATCTGGTCAAGCTGACCTCCTTCGGCGGCCCACTCACGGGCAGCCCATCATGGTCCCCCGATGGACAGCAAATCGCCTTCGACTCGCGGCCCCGCGCGCACTCCCACATCTACGTAATCGAAGTCACTGGTGGTAGTCCGAAGGAGATCACTGAAGGCGGGTACAACGACATCGTGCCGAGTTGGTCGCACGATGGCCAATGGATCTACTTTGGCTCCAATCGATCAGGTGTCTGGCAAATTTGGAAAGTGTCTTCCAAGGGCGGAACGCCACAACAGGTCACGACGCAAGGCGGTTTTGTCGCGTCCGAATCCGCCGATGGCAAGTGGGTGTATTACAGCAAGTCGGACATGGCTGGTCTCTGGCGCGTTCCGATCTCCGGGGGCGCGGAAGAAAAGGTGCTGAGTCATCCGAGCATCGGATATTGGGGCTCATGGGCGATTCGCGGAGATGAAATTTTCTACCTGAATTCGATGCCGACAGCTCCTGCACTGGAATCTTTCAATGTATCCTCACAGCGCACGACGCGAATCATGTCACTGCAGCGAGTGCTGCCGCCGGTCTCAGGGCTGACGGTCTCGCCGGACGGTCGATCGTTGCTCTACACCGACCTGACAGAAGCAGGCAGCCATATCACACTGGTTGAGAATTTCCGGTAAGCCAGAATCCCAGATATCTCGGAAAATGTTGCGGGATGGTGCGTGATGCAACTGGCACCGCGATCACAGCTCAGCGTAAGGTTCCAGAAGGTACCGGGCCTGCTCGGCGCCGAGGTCGAAGGCGGTGACTGCGTAGCCCCTGGCAAAGAAATCCGCAAACTCCTGCCGGATACGGGCCTGGATCTCCGCAGCATCACGAGAGCCGTTGCGTGCCAAAGCCGTGGTGTTGGCGGGCAACGTGATGGTGGCGCGGCCGCTGGGAAGTGAGGGGAGACCACCTTCGAGGATGTGGAGCACGCGCGGTGAACGCAGTTCCCACTCGGCGACGAAACGATCAGTCTCCAGTCCACCGTGAAGATGGCTGGACGTCAGTCCGTACTGGTTGCGCACATAGTGGCGGACGATGCAGCCAAGCTGATTGATGTTGAAGTGGGCGTTGACGAAGGCGAGGGGATCGAAGGTCCACTGCATGCGCGAGATGCCACGCTGTAGGCAGTCGTCGCGCTGCGCCAGCTTCAGCCTGCGTCCGATGCCGTGGCCCTGGTATTCGGGGAGCACGCCGGCGAAGTGGGAATGAATGAAGATTCCGCGGTCGTCGGCGGCCATGAACGCCAGCACAAAACCGATCTGGCGTGGACCGTCGAAGGCCGCAATGACTTGCCCGCCGGTCTTTTGCGCCACGACGAAAATCTGCGAAGGCACACCATCACGGTCGGAAAATCCCCAGACCTGTTTTTGGATCTCGAAGCAAGCTTCGAGTTCGTCAATGCCTTGACAAGGGCGGATTACGATTGCGGAGTGCTTGCCCGTGGAATTCATACCTGGTCGATACGTGTTTATCATCATCGCCAAGAGCAGCCGTTTGTTCAATCGCATTATTGATGGCGATTTGTCAGACATTTGACAGCGGCGGTGGATTCGCGGAGTCATGCGCGCTCTGATTACTGGCGCGCGACACGGTAGCTGAGGAAACACATGCTCGCGCAGCCATACTCCTAATGTTCCTCAAGGCTTCGACACCGGAAAGGGCGGCAGTGCCTGACTACCTTTGGATCGAAAAGCCGCAGGTGACGGGGTATAGTCTGTAGGATCAGAAATGCTTGTACCCCCTCGGGCGGCGAGCGGGCGTGGGCAGCAACCAGAAGTAGTGCTGCTCCACTATTGTGTGGTTTTTGTAGACACGGCGGCGGCGGCCCTGCATTCAGCAGTCTGCCCGCGAGAATGGTGCGCCGCGTAGAATTTGTGAAGAAAGTTAAATTCCGCCACTGACAAATGACGGGTCCCAGTGTATTTTCCAGTGCAGGTTATTCGTTTAAGTAAGGACGAAATTGAGTTTCTGTGACGACCGACGACTCCCTCGAAAGGGTCTAACGTGAACCTAACACTGATCGACTGGCTGATCATGTTCGTCTACTTCGTGTTTGTGCTGGGAATTGGTTTTGCCCTGAAGCGCTACATGAAGAGCAGCACGGACTTTTTTCTCGCGGGGCGGTCGCTGCCCGCGTGGGTGTGCGGATTGGCCTTTATCTCGGCCAACCTTGGCGCGCAGGAAGTCATCGGCATGGCGGCCTCGGGCGCCAAGTACGGAATTGCGACGAGCCACTTCTACTGGATTGGCGCAATCCCGGCGATGGTATTTGTCGGCGTGTTCATGATGCCGTTCTACTACGGATCAAGAGCGCGTTCGGTGCCGGAATATCTCAGCCTGCGCTTCGACGAGAAGACGCGCGGGTTGAACGCGATCTCGTTCGCGACGATGACTGTGTTTTCGTCCGGCATCTCGATGTATGCAATGGCCAAGCTGATCCAGGTGCTGCACATCCTGGACAAACCACTGGCGGCGATGGGACTGTCGCAGGTATGGACGTTCCACATCAGCATCATCCTTTCCGGGATCATCGTGCTCATCTACATCTTCCTCGGCGGACTGACGAGCGCGATCTACAACGAGGTGCTGCAGTTCTTCCTGATCGTCGCCGGATTCCTGCCGCTGGTGATGCTGGGCCTGAAGAATGTTGGCGGATGGAGCGGCTTGAAGCACGACTTGCCTTCCAACTTCACCCACTCGTGGCAGGGAATGAGCAATGCGCACACGAATCCACTGGGCGTGGAGTGGTTCGGACTGGTGATGGGTCTCGGCTTCGTGCTCTCGTTTGGATACTGGTGCACGGACTTCCTGGTGGTGCAGCGCGCCATGGCGGCCGACTCGATGAGTTCGGCGCGCAGGACGCCGCTGATTGCAGCGCTGCCGAAGATGATCTTTCCTCTGATCGTCATCCTGCCGGGCATGATCGCCATCGCCGTGCCGAAGCTGGTAACGGCTGCGAACGTGACCGGCACCGGAACGCAGATTTCGGCTACTGCCCCGCAGGGCAAGGGCCTTATCCCGGTGAAGATCGATCCCGACACGGGCAAGCCGATGTTCAACACCGACGGCAAACCGGTGCTGGACTATGACCTGGCGATTCCCAACATGCTGCTGCACTACTGCCCGACGGGATTGCTTGGGCTGGGATTGACGGCGCTGCTGGCGAGCTTCATGTCCGGCATGGCCGGCAACGTGACGGCATTCAACACGGTCTGGACCTACGACATCTACCAGTCGTACATACACAAGAACGCCAGCGACGAGCACTACCTGTGGATGGGAAGGATGGCGACGATTGTCGGCATCATACTTTCCATGGGGGCGGCCTACGCGGCCACGCGCTTCAACAACATCATGGACTTCTTGCAGCTTGTATTCGCATTTGTGAATGCACCGCTGTTTGCGACGTTCCTGCTGGGGATGTTCTGGAAGCGCACGACGGGCCACGCCGCGTTTACGGGCCTGCTCTCGGGTACGGCGGCGGCGGCGATTCATCATGGATTGACGCTGCCGGAAGGAGCTGTGGCGGGCATTAAAGGCGGATGGCTGGGCCTGGTACACGTCTATCCAAGCGACATGGCGCAGAACTTTTGGACCGCAATCTGGGCGTGGACAACGTGCTTCGTGGTGACGATCCTGGTCAGCATGGTCACGAAACCTCGCGAAGAAAAAGAACTGGTGGGACTGGTGTATTCGTTGACGGAGAAGCCTAGTGAAGGGCACCTGCCGTGGTACCAGAGGCCGGCGGTGCTGGGCATATTCGTTTTGAGTGTGGCTCTCTTGCTGAACATTATCTTCTGGTAGGAAGTGAATGCGATGGGTCTCGATATTCGGATACCGATTGGCCTGATGTTCTCCATCCTGGGGATGATCCTTGTCCTGTTTGGCGCGTTTGGCAATTCCGCGATCTATCAGCGATCGTTGGGGATCAACGTTAACCTCGATTGGGGCTTCGTACTGCTGGTGTTTGGCGCATTGATGCTGGCGTATGGTATTCGCGGCGGAAGAAGAGCAGCCGCTGCGGCGAAAGAAGCCGGGGCCGGAAATCAGCCAGGCAAGCAATCACGGCCAAACGGACACTAGAAACAAGCAGAACAGACATGGATCTAACGACCAAGGGGGAGACCTCCGGCGCCGAGCGCGCAAGAGGAATCTTCGCAGAGCTTTATGGCGACAAGCCGCGTGTGTTCCGTGCGCCAGGACGCGTGAACCTGATTGGCGAGCACACGGACTACAACGACGGTTTCGTGATGCCCGCCGCGATAGAGTTCTATACCTTTGCCGCCATCGGCCCACGGGCTGACAGCAAGCTGAGTGTCTACTCAGATAATTTCAGCGAAGCGGTGGAGTTCGACCTTGACCGCATCGATCGCGGCCCCACGGGGCACTGGTCGGATTACGTGCGAGGCGTCGCGGGTGTCCTGCTCACTAAGGGAATCAAACTGCATGGCGCGAACCTTGTGTTGCGCGGAGAAGTTCCGATAGGCGCGGGGCTGAGTTCCTCGGCGGCAATCGAAGTGGCAGCGGCAAATGCATTGCTGGCAAATTCTGGCGTCGAGATGGATCGTGCGGAGGTGGCGAGGGTCTGCCAAAAAGCGGAGCACGAATATGCCGGGACAATGTGCGGCATCATGGACCAGTTCATCGCGTGCTTCGGACAGCGGCAACACGCGCTGATGCTCGACTGCCGCAGCCTTTCCTACCAACTGCTTCCGCTGGATGACAATGTGCGTCTAGTGATCTGCAATACGAACGTCAAACACGAACTAGCAGGCGGAGAGTACAACCTGCGCCGCGCCAGTTGCGAGGATGGTGTGCGAATCCTCAGGCAACATCTGCCGGCGATTCGGGCGCTGCGCGATGTTACTCCCGAGGATCTGGAGAAATTTGCGGGTGAAATTCCGGAGACGACTTATCGCAGATGCCGTCACGTTGTCAGCGAGGACGTCCGCGTGGAAGAGGCGGCGAGGGCGCTGTTGAGAGGCGACATGAAGGAGTTCGGCGTGCTGATGGCGGAGTCGCATCGGAGTCTGCGGGACGACTATGAAGTGAGCTGCGCGGAATTGGATGCTATGGTGGAGATCGCTTCGGCAATCGACGGCGTCTATGGCGCACGCATGACGGGCGGCGGTTTTGGCGGCTGTACAGTGAATCTTGTAAGAGCCAACGCGGTGGAAGCATTCACCAGCACAATCAAGCGAGAGTACCAGCGAGCAACAAATCTAGCGGCGGATGTTTACGTATGCTCTGCGGCGGAAGGTGCTGGCGAGGTAGTGGAGGATGGCACGCGATGAAAGTCCTGGTGACTGGCGGTGCGGGCTACATCGGAAGCGTGGTTGCCGCGCAGTTGCTGGACGCGGGGCACTCCGTCGTTATCTACGACAACCTCAGCAAGGGCAGCACACACGCGGTCCCGGTCGGTGCGAAGCTGGTGGTGGGGGATGTGGGCAATCGCGACCGCTTGCGGGAACTCTTCGACGCGCAGAAATTCGACGCGGTGATGCATTTTGCCGCGTGGATCGAAGCCGGCGAATCGATGAAAGAGCCGGAGCGATTCTTTCGCAATAATTCAGCCAACGCACTGACGCTGCTGGAAGTGATGCTGGAAAAGGACGTGAAGCGGTTCGTGTTCTCGTCGACGGCCGCGTTGTTTGGCGATCCCGCACGTATTCCGATTGAAGAAGACGATCCACTGAGTCCGACAAATGCGTACGGGGAGTCGAAGCTGCTGGTGGAGAAGATGCTGAGCTGGTTCCATCGCATACACGGCTTGTCGTATGCCAGCCTGCGGTATTTCAATGCCGCCGGGGCCACGGCGGAACGCGGCGAAGCGCATCATCCGGAAACGCACCTGATCCCGCTGATCCTGCAAGTGGCTGCCGGAACGCGACAGAACATCTCAATCTTCGGCACCGATTACAACACTCCGGACGGCACGTGCGTTCGCGACTACATTCACATCACGGACCTGGCAAGCGCCCATCTGCTGGCATTGGATGCGTTGGCGAAGAGAGACGACGCGACGGCACTCATCTACAACCTTGGTAACGGACGGGGGTTCAGCGTGCGGGAAGTGATTGAAGCTGCGCGACGCGTGACCGGGCATACAATTCACGCAGTGGAGAACGCGCGGCGACCTGGCGATCCGGCGGTGCTGGTGGCCAGTTCGGAGAAGATTCGTCGCGAACTCGGCTGGAAGCCTCAGTATGCGGAGTTAGAGACGATCATCCAATCTGCGTGGGAATGGGCCCGGCGAAATCCAAACGGTTACGAGGAATAAACGGCGCCATGGCTGGCATCGACGAATTGAAAGAAGTGCCACACCGGCGATTTAATCCCCTGACGGGCGAATGGGTGGTGGTTTCTCCCCATCGAACAAAGCGTCCGTGGCAAGGGCAGGTGGAGAGAACGGAGCAGGAGTCGGTTCCTGCCTATGATCCCGAGTGTTACCTGTGTCCGGGCAATGAACGCGCCGGCGGAGCGCGAAATCCGAAATACGACTCGACGTTTGTGTTCGACAACGACTTTGCGGCACTGAAACCGGATGTGCCGGAAGTCGCCGTGGATATGCACGGCGATAAGTTGCTGGTTGCGGAAAGCGAGCCGGGCAACTGCCGGGTTTTGTGTTTCTCGCCGCGGCACGATCTCACGCTGGCGCGGATGACGGTGGCCGAAATCCGAACGGTAGTGGATCTGTGGGCAGCGCAATTCGCGGAACTTGGATGCAAGAACAACATAGGGTACGTGCAGATTTTCGAAAACCGCGGCGCGATGATGGGCGCAAGCAATCCGCATCCGCACTGCCAAATCTGGGCAACTAAGAGCCTGCCGAACGAACCGAAGAAAGAACAAGTGGCGCAGAAAGAGTACCTGGAGCGCCATGGAAAATGCCTGTTGTGCGAGTATCTTTCGCTGGAGACTACAGCAGGAGATCGAGTCGTCTGCGCGAATGACGACTTCCTCGCGGTGGTACCCTTCTGGGCGGTCTGGCCGTTCGAGACGCTGGTGGTAAGCCGACGACACGTGGCGGACATCGAGGCGCTCAATGGCAGGGGAAGAACGGCACTTGCCGACATCCTGAAGCAACTGACAACCCGCTACGACAACCTCTTCGAAATTCCCTTTCCATATTCGATGGGTTTTCACCAACGTCCCACGGATGGAAGTGAGCACCCTGAGTGGCATTTCCACGCGCATTTCCTGCCGCCACTGTTGCGCTCGGCCACCGTGAGGAAATTCATGGTTGGCTTCGAACTGCTGGCGTCACCACAGCGCGACATCACGCCTGAATCTGCCGCTGAACGGCTGCGCGGCGTATCTCCGGAACATTATTCCGTTCGCGGGTAACTTCTGGCCATAACGCCACATGCCTGAGACGGAACAGGCACGCCATAAATTCACAAGATGCGATTGATTGCGGAGCGATTCTTCGATAGGGTAACGAACATCCTATCGTGGAGGGTCACGGGTGAGTACTCCTCCTTCAAGCGTGCCGGCAGACAGCGCGCCAAATTCAAATCGGCTGCCAATTTCAACGCCCGAGTTGATTACCGCCATGCTGAAGAGCGGCAAGGGCGTGAGTGATCTTATCTTTTCTCCCGGGCGACCGCCGCAAGTGGAACTCAGCGGACACCTGGTGCCAGTGCAGGTGCCGGGAGTGGGCGTGCTTGGGCCGTTGCACACGGCGCAGATCGCTGCGGACCTGATCGGGACGAACCGCGTGGCTGCGCAGATGCTCAAGGACGAAGGCTCGGCCGATCTTTCATATGGAATTCCGCAGGTAGGACGCTTCCGGACAAACATCTTCAAGCAACGCGGCACGTATGCGATCGTGATGCGCGTGATCGCCAGCCGAATCCCGACGTTCGAGGAACTTGGCCTGCCTGATGAATTGAAGAAGATTGGCGACCTCAAGAACGGCATCGTGCTGGTCACGGGGCCTACCGGATCCGGAAAGTCGTCGACGCTGGCTGCGATCATCGACCTGATTAACCAGACGAAGGCGGAACACATCATCACCATTGAAGACCCGGTGGAGTTTGTTCATCCGCACAAGAAGGCGACGATTCATCAGCGCGAACTGCATAGCGACACGTTCAGCTTTTCATCGGCGTTGCGCGCGGCGCTGCGGCAGGCACCAAAGGTCATCCTGGTCGGCGAAATGCGCGACAAGGAGACGATCGACATCGCTCTGACCGCCGCTGAAACCGGGCACCTCGTATTTTCCACACTGCATACGATCGATGCGTCAAAGACGGTGGAGCGCATCATCGGTGTCTTTCCGCTCTCCGACCAGGACACGATTCGAGTGAGGTTGGCTGCGTCGTTCCGCTACTTCATCGCGCAGCGGTTGCTGCCGCGCAAGGACGGCAACGGGCGCGTGGCCGTGATGGAAGTGCTGAAGTCGACGCTGCGCACGCAGGAGTATGTGGAGAAGGGTGAGGGAGAGGGAAAAACCTTGCTGGACGCGATGCGCGATGGTGAGCAGGATGGCATGCAGTATTTCGACGGCGAACTGGAGAAGATGGTCCGCAACGGCGTAGTGGACATGGAAATCGCCCTCCAGTATTCGACCAATCCAGGCAATCTGCGGCTATCGCTGACAGACTTGATCGACGAGCAACGGGAAGCGGAGAAACGCAGCGGAGACCCGGAGATTGAACGGTAGAAACGCGAACTGTTGCCGCTAGTCCGCGCGGCGCTTGTGCGAGCTTTTGTCCAACAGCCTTAGGATTTCGGATAGTTCCTGGCGAACGCGCTTGAGTTGGACGGTATTCGATGGGCCTGATGCAAACGGAAGAACCACCTGGTCTTTTCCGGCCTTCATGTCGGCTCGCAACTTCTCCCGCGCGCCGGCGATTGTGTACCCATCCTCATAAAGCAACTTCTTGATGAGCAGGGTGTTCTCGACGTCGCGGCGGCGATACATGCGCTGGCCGGTGCTGCCCTTGTTGGGACGAAGTTGTGGAAACTCGCTCTCCCAGAAGCGCAGAACATAGGCTGGCAACTTCGCGAGTTTGGAAACTTCGCCGATGCGAAAGTAAAGCTTGTCCGGGATAACGACGTCCTCGGACTTTGCCTTGCCGCGCTTCTTTTTAGTCGTTGCCATGTGCCTCTGAGCGGAAGACTGTGCCAGCGTGTTGCGCGAGCGACCCGCATTCACAGCGGGCACCTCTCCTTCCGTGCTTTCATTGCTTTGTAACACGTATGCGATGGGTGTAACAACTCTGCCCTGACGAAACCGGCCGCCAAGTGCCATAGCGGACAGACACGCCGCTGACATTTTGATTCCCGTGGAAATTGCAACGAGCAACAAAAAAGTCTCCGCGTGAGCGGAGACTCTACAGATAGGGCCTAAACTTTCTCGCGAGGTTTGTACCTCGCACGAGTTACTTCTTGGCTTTCTTCTTTGCAGCTTTCTTTGCGGCCTTCTTCTTTACTGGCATGTGATGCCTCCTAGAACCTTCTCCCTTGAAGGTGGTTAGATTTGGGCCTAGCCAACAGTACCATCCCACAACTTGGATGATTACTGCCACTGCCCCCATATTTTGTGGTTAGTTAGCGCACATGTCAACAGATTTTTACATTTAAGAATGAAAGTCGAAGTTACGAGAGAAGGGTGTACGGACGACGCTGGCCATGACTTGCAGAGAAAAACGAGGAGCCGACCCATGATAGCGTGATGGAGAGTGCGGAGAGCAGAGCCCGCGCAGTGTTAGAATACGCAGTTCTTAACTCCATCATTGCGCCGTTGTCCGCGCGGCCCATGCGCGGGAATTGAACAGCGGCTGGAAAGCCATCATCCCATGTCTGACACAATGCTCGCTGTAGTAAAGCCCGAAGCAAAAGCGGGCGCGGAAATTCGTGAAGTCAAAATCCCGAAATACGGCCGAACCGATGTATTGGTAAAGGTAAAAGTAGCATCGGTGTGCGGTACGGACGTTCATATTTACAACTGGGATCCGTGGGCGCAGGGAC
>Ga0307375_10000284_pt1 | contig 67588 bp, 54 predicted proteins | sample TR1MG_FD_202531 | JGI IMG/M metagenome (GOLD analysis project Ga0307375, IMG submission 202531) | Soil microbial communities from Risofladan, Vaasa, Finland - TR-1 | ecosystem: Environmental > Terrestrial > Soil > Coastal area > Acid sulfate soil | place: Finland: Risofladan, Vaasa | collected... | reverse complement strand
CAGCACAATCAGAATGCCGAATCCAATCGCAAGAACGACGTACGAACGGGAGCGCATAATTCAGTTCTCCGTTTGAATTGTAGCTTGCGCCATTGCCCTGATGCAGTGCGAAGTACGCATGGGCTTCGTCCAAAACACAAGTGGACGGCAACAATCTTTGTCCGGGATAGTAGGTATCCCCCGCAGAGCCTTTGTCCTCGTTTGCCGCTCGTGGCTTGTGGCCTTCCTTTTACGCTCCTCTGCGCCCTCCGCGTTCAATCCTTTGTTTTTCCAATTCGAATATCCGGCAATCCCTCCGCGGCCGGCGGCCCAGGTTAGCGAAAAAGAAACCACTGTCGGTGGCCCGTTCAAGCTGTTTTGGCTTGAGCGAGGCAGTTCTCTGATGTCGCACGAAAACTCCTCTGATACAGTTCTTCACGTGCTTTGGGGACGGAACCGGTTTCACGAATCCGGTCAGACACCGCGCCTGGCTCACTCCCGCGGATGTCCTCAACACTCTCCCCCGTGAAAAATTCCTCAAGGCCATCGCGAGACGTTAGGTCGTGAGTGCAAGGATGCCATTCTCCAGAGACGCCCCGAGAGATTGAGCGTCCCACTGTCCTCTTTCTTCAGAGCTGAGATTCGCCAAAATCAGGCGTTCGGCGTCTGGCTTACTGAGTTTTAAGCTTAGCTACAATTTTGTTGACGTCTGTAACTCCAAGCCTTGCCAAATGATCACAAAGATCCGGCAAGTAGCGATTCTCCGGTATCAGGTCAACAAGTTTTGAAACAGCTTCTTCGAGTTTATATAGATCGTAAATCGGTCGAGTTCCCTCGCCAGCAGCGAGAAAAAGAAGAAGCTTCGCGAAAGCATCCGCAAATCGTTCCAGCAGATCCGACTCTGCGATTGAGTAATATCGCGTGGACTTATCACCAGCCGGATACGGACCTGCACAGATCATATCCACGACTTCAGGCAGGCACGGTTCCAGATTGAGCAACCACTCAAGCATTGCAGACGACTCATTCGGATGAAGGGGAATTGGAACTCCCGCGAGCCGGTCCTCCCAATACCTCTTGAGCCAACGTTGCCACAAATGCAGCTTGGCTTGGTCCTTCAACTCTCCCATCACATATCCTAACTGCCCTGCCCATGCGGCGCGTGATTTCGTCGTTGCTCTCGCAATAAACCGAGTCAGCCATCCATCTTCTAGCGGGTGAACCAACGAATACACTGAAATTCCCGCCAAATGAGAATAGAAGCTGCGGCGGACTTCTCTGGGCTGGGAGTCGATTTCCTGAAGCATCTTTTCGTAAAGCGGCAATAAGCCGACCAACATCGAATCAGACCACTTACCCCAATATAGATATCCATGCCAGCATTGCGCCGCTCTCGCCGAATCGATCTGCGGATCAAGCAGCGGAAAGACCTTCTGCATCGTCCATTTTTCGTCAATGAAGAATAGGAAGTGCAGGCGTGTCGCAAGGATGACCCGAGCCAACTTAGCGGCAGGCAAAGTCCCTTCAATTGCAGATTCGAAAATGCGTTCATACTGGACGAGTTCTTCGGGTGTCAGTACCTTTTCCCTCTTTAGCCTCGACAGCGCATTCAGGTGAAAGCTATAAAGAGATCCCACCGGGTGGTTAATCGCCCTTGTGAGCCAGTCAATATCTTCTCCAGAAATGCGAGAAGGCACGTGCTCGCACACTGCCCATAAGGCAACTGCCAACACCCGTGCCTGATCGAGGCACCCCGAAGGGATTGGGGCTTTCGCATTCTGTATCCCCCGATCCAACAGCGATGCGATTTCGGAAACAGCAGCTTCGTGTACCGCAGGAGAACCTTTTAGCACATGGAGAATTGCTTCCCATTCATCCGCCGTCAAATCGCTGCCACTCCACGCCCCTGCCAATGCCCTCCAAAGGTCTCCAGACCAAAAGAAGCGTGATTGCGCTTCCTCCGCAATTCGTATTCCCCAATCGTGATTTCTCGTTGCCGTTCCGCTGATTGCGTTAGACAACCCTTCCTTCGAGGCAGTACCCGGATACGTTGCGTCTGGAGTTCTTTCAAGGAGCGCGATCAATTCGTCGAGATCGCTGGAAACCAGATCAGACTCGGTAACAGGACTTTGGGCAGCATAGTAACCGACAGGGCCTATCCAGTGATCCATGTCAGGATGTTCGCGCCTCTGATATTCCGGGTGATGTTCAACAACGCTCGCGACAAATTGTGCGGTGAACTCACACTCCGGAGCAGCGGCCGCTAACCATGAGGCGACATTAAAGACCTCATAATCGTCTATATCCCTGCCTACGATTTCACTGTCCGCCCTCTGCACCTCTTCAAGAAATCGTTGGCGCGCGTCATGGCTCGCCTTCGGATATGCCTCCTTCATTACCAAGAACACCTCGTGCTTTATACCAAGCGCATAAATCAAACCCTCTTCGCTTAACCAACGCAGTTTGGCATCAGGCTCGATATGTCGGGAAATCCCCGTCCCATATATTGCCAAACGCTTCAGCAAAACGCTCTCCGAAGTGAACCACTGTGCGATCAGGGCATCGGCCAGAACGCGATCATTGTCGCAAACCCATCTCATGACAGAAGCAGAAACTTCAAGCAGGACCGAAAAGCCGTCAAACAAGTGATCTTGTTGGCGAGATTCGATCATCCCACGATCAAAACTTATGGGGTCCCACATATCGGTAGCAACGCCGTAACTTGCATGAAGACGATATGCCAGAGTGAGATGTGAGGTAATGACTGGAATGAGTTGTTTTGCAAAATGTTGTAGGTTCGGTTCAAAGAGGGTACTCCAAGCACCACCGAGACCATGGTCGGAGCCAGAACAGACAACTTCCACAGTTGTAGATGTTGCGGATTCTCCCTGTTTCTCTGACATACGAAATGACTTTTTCAGACGAATAGTGGGTTTCGTCAAGCTATCGAACAGGAGGAGTGCCGAAATGCTGTTATCCGGGTACCTGCAATTGCCGAGAATATACTCCAACAAATCCTTTTCGTAGTTTTGCCAATCCGACGAGAGCAGGATAGGAACCCACGTCGAAAGTACAGCTTGTGTCGGTTTGCCCGCAAACAGCTCACCAGTGATGGCATTCCATATCAGCGGAGAGAGTCTCCAATTATTCCGGCGCAACAGATCGAACATCTCATCGGTAAACCCGCCAACATACTCAGAAGCAAGCCATCGTGCGAGCGTATGATGAAGCTCCGAGTAGTCTTTGCCTGTCGTAAATAAATCCTGAAAACAGGGTTGGCGCTCAATCCAATGCAGCCACTCCACTCCTCTTGCGTAGCGAACGAAGAATCGAAGCGACGAAATGTCTCGAAGGGCGCGCTCTAAGAAATCAAGCTCTTCCTGTTCCAGCGGAACTCCGCCGGTGACAAGATTGCGAATCCGCTTCTCTATCTCAAGTGCCCCCGCCTGTGACTGCTCGTCCCAGGCACTAAGAGCACCCCCCAATTGAGAGTGAAGATGTTCCGGCGGTTCGCACAAAGGATAATTTACAGGCATAATTCCGAGGTTTTTCCAGCGTGCTTCGTCTTTAACATCCTGAATGTGTGTCAACACGAATCGCCCAGGGCCGAGAGCTCCTGGCGTTAATCCCCGAGCCAGATAGTTCAACAAAACATCCCGATGGCTATACCCAACAAACAGAACAACATATGTAGCGAATAGGCGCTCTAAGAATCGTGTCGCCCACCCTTCTGTGATGTAGGCCCGGCCAAAGTCTGCATCGGTTAGTACCAGCCGATTCGCTGGCTTCTCCACGCTGCCATGCAGATGCACAATGCCCGTGAAGTCACTTCCAATTGGCAGGGCGGGAGCGAAGAACAATTCCGGAACTTCCGCACCGAAACGCTCCCTTGCGGCTGTTGAAAAGTGCGAGTCGAAATTAGTCGTGACTATTCGTACTTTTTGCGCCGTTCGAAAAATACCAAGTAACGAATTGTGAACGACATTAGGCTTCGACTCTGGCGACGATAATGTCCGTTGCACCCGTTCATGGACGGGTACTCCTGCGGCTACTAACCTTCCGAAATATCGATCAATGTTCTCACCGACTTCTTTGGGGTTGGTGTCGCCACCAATGTTAACGGCGAGTTTCTCAAAATCTGGGTAGTTCGAGGGTGGGGCCATTGAGACACCGGCACCTGCAAAGATGACGAGTTCTCCGCTGTTCTGTGCGTCTATGACTTTGTCCGGGAATTCAATTTGACGGATCTTCATGGCAGTGAGCTGTGCGTACGCATTTTGCCGACCATTGTTGAACTTCTGACGACAGGAAGCAAATCCAAAGTTAGTCGGATCTGGCGCGTTGGCCGAGTGCCCCGCATCTGATCGACCACGATTGTTTGACGGTGCCAGATTCTTGCTCGCAGCCTCCTCCACTCCTCGCCCGCAAGCGTGCTCGCCCTCACCGCCTCCCACGCTCCGCCGTTTCAATCGTCACTCAGCAATCGTAGATCGACAATTCTTCCCCCGTCCCCTCCATCCGACGTACAATGCTCCCGTCACAATTGGATTCACCTTCATAGCCGTTTGCAGGAAATGAGGAGGAACCATGGGCAGCGACAATCTCACCCCCAACGAACCCGTAGACGACGGACACGTTCCCATCACCGAAGAATTCGACAGTCCCAAGCACACCATGCCGGACGCCCTGCCGGTTGCCATCGCGCTTCTCCTTGTCGCCATTGTCGTCGGCGGACTCGCGTGGATCTTCCGCGCCCAGCCTGTCGCTACCGGCAGCATCGACGAAGCCTACGCCGTCGATATTCCCGACCAGAGCACCGTCCTCGCTACCGTCCAGCTCACCATCAAGAACGTATCCAAGCAGACCATCGACCTGCAGAATGTCAATGTCACCCTGCGTACCGACCAGGGCGAGTACAGTGACGATGCCGCCTCGTTCACCGATTTTGCCCGGTACTTCCAGGCGTATCCCGAACTCAAAGAGCACTCTATCGAAGGACTCGCCCGGGAAACCAAGATCGCACCCGGTGCACAAGTCTCCGGCACTGTCCTCGTCAGCTTCCCCACCACCAAGGCCAAGTTCGATGCACGGCGCGCGCTCATCGCCACCGTCTCGTTCTACAACTCAAATCCCATCGAGATCCAACGCTAGGCATCCATCGAGACATATAAATACAAAGGCCACCCGTTCCATTCGGACAGGTGGCTTTCTTCTTTCTGGTCATCAAACCCGGCCAGTATTACCAATTGATTACTGTTACCCTATCAGTCATCATTCCCACACAAAAGAAATTGTCCTTCCTCGTACCCCCCAGTAACCAGTTTGGCAGTAGGTATGATGACTACCTTGTCACCTCTTCCTCTGTAGGAATTTCATCCGGTGTTGCGGGTGAACGGACGATGGCACGTCGTCGTACTTCAGCAGACTGATCGATCCGTCCACCTCCAGCACCCCCAGCGCGACCTCGGAAACACTGGCGATGCTGTGTTCCCGCAACGCCCGTTCGACCTCGTCCACCGTCATGTGCTCGCGCGCCATGTTCGCCGTTACCAGCTCTCCGTTGTGTATCAGCAGCGACGGCTCCCCCTGCACCACCTTCCGGAACCCGCGATTCAAGCCGCTCAACTCCGCTACTCCATAATTCATCACCAGCAGCGTGCATGCCGCCGCCACGCCGCCGACGAGCGTAGTGTCCGGGCCCGTCATCGCGTTCTGCACCGCGTTGCTCAACAGCAGCAGCAGTGTCAGGTCAAACGGCGTCATCTGCCCGACCTCGCGCTTGCCCGTCAACCGCACACCAAGCAGCACGACCATATAAATTGCGGCCGTCCGCAACACGATGTTCAACAGTGTTCCCCACGGAGCCATATTCTTTCTCCCTCGATTTCGTCGAACTCCTCGCTCGCGCATCCTACAACATCACGCGCCACAAAGAAAAAAGGCCCGCCGCAGCGAGCCTTCCTCCACTTCCGTGCTCATGAGTTAGCTCTTCGGAGTGCTTAGATAACCGGTCACCGAATTCTTCTCGACCTTATAGATGACGATTTCATAGAGACGCCGGTCGCGACCCGTATAGAACTGCAACGGCTCGTTCATCGTGCGGTCTTTCTTTTCGATCGTTCGGTCGTCGGCCATCACATACAGCGTGAACTTACCGTGCTTCCGGTCTGCCTTTTTCAGTTCCAGGCTGATCGTCGAAACCGGTACGCGCTTCTTTTTCGCCAACGTGAACTCGAAGTAGTTGCGATCACCCTTGTGCTTCAACTCTTCCAATTCACTATGTGTGCGGGCGATCAAACCGCTCTGTACGCCGAGATCGCCAATCGCCTTCTGAAGCTGCGCCTTCGTTGACTCAATCTCCTGCTTGTTCGTGGCAATGTCGGTCTTCGCGCCACCGAGTTCCGTCTTCACGCCCGACACTTCGCCGCTTACCTGTCCCACGGCCTGCTGCGTCTTCTGTTGTTCGGCGGTCAGGCGCTCTTCGGCCTGCTGTTGCTGGCGCTTCAGTTCCGTCGCGCGCTTCGCGATCTCTTCCCGCGTCATACCCACCTTCGAGCCAAGTTCCTCGACGGCGGCGCGCATCTGCTCGTCCGTGATATGCAACTTCTCCTGAATCTGTTTCTGTGCGACTTCCGAAACTTTCTCTTTACCTTCAAGTTCCGCGACGCGTCCACGCAGATCGTTGATCAGGAACAACGACACGATGATGTAGATCACCGCTACTGCCAGCAGTACATACCGCAGCACGTGACTCTCGCTCTCTACCGCTTGTCCTTCGTCGGACATGTTTTGCTCCTTGGAGGAATTCGCCGGGCGGAGCCTGGGCCGCACGGATTCTCCCTCCGGTTCGTAATTAAGTTGTTACGCAACTCGACGGGATTGTTTCAGTTCCGTTTACCCGGCGTCAATGTGCCATTTGAGGTATCCTCGATTCCCATCCGACTTCTTCCCATCTTGCGACATCTTTTCCACACAAGCAGTAATACGACTGCACACTATTTTCGTTATATTGTTGATGAAACAAGGCTTGGTCGCAGTGCGATATATCCCTGGTCGGCCCGCGATGCGCGTTCTTCCGCCAACTCCGTTACAATTCAGCCGTGAAGACTTGGGATGTTGTCGTGATTGGCGGCGGTATCATCGGACTGTCGCTTGCTCTCGAACTATCGCGCGGAGGCGCCGGCGTAGCGGTCATTGAGCGCGGCGAACCTGGCCGTGAAGCTTCGCATGCGGCGGGTGGAATGATCGCCGATCTTGATCCCGTCCTTCCTCCCGAACTCAAGCCGCTTGCCACCTTAAGCGCGCAACTCTACCCGGAGTTTGTTCGCCTGTTGCAGGACGAGTCAGGTCACAAGATCGATTTCCGCCACGACGGCACCATCGATCTACTCGAGCATCCCATCACACCCGAGCCCGGCACCGGCGTCCGCGCGCTTAGCACCGAAGAGGTTCACGCCCTTGAGCCGAAGCTTACCGTGCAAGGTTTTCCATATTTCATGCCGGAGAATGCCGTAGATCCGCGCGATCTGGTCGCCGCACTCGTGCCAGCTCTGCGCCGTCGCAACGTTGAGATCATCAACGGTTCTCCCGTGCAAAGCGTTCTCACGGAAAACGGTCGCGCGACTGGCGTGCAGACCGTGCGCGCCAGGTACATCGCAAAATCAGTCGTCAATTGTGCTGGTGCTTGGGCCCCTCAGGTTGCTCCATTGCAATTACCTACTCGTCCGGTAAAGGGCCACATGGTTGCACTCGCGTTTCCATCGGGGACGCCCGGTGCTGACCAGCCACCTGTGCTGCGGCACGTAATCCGTTCGCGCTGGTGCTATATCCTTCCTCGCAGCACCGGACGCTTCGTGGTGGGCAGCACCGTGGAGCCCGCCGGCTACGACAAGACGGTCAACACTTACCGCATTCAGCGATTGCATCACGCAGCAACAAACGTCATTGCAGAATTCAAGGAGGCGCGCATTCTGGAAGCCTGGACCGGCCTGCGTCCCGGAACTCCCGACAGCCTGCCGATTCTCGGTCCCACTTCGATCGACGGGTATTTTGCCTGTACGGGACACTATCGCGATGGCATTTTGCTGGCGCCAGCTTCGGCTCGCATACTTACACAGATTATGCAATCCGGCCGCCCGGAAATCGACATCTCTCCTTTTTCTCCATCGCGATTCAATCTCTAACGATTTTCTCCGCGCTCCGGGGCCGGAATATTCAGTCTCTCTTTCTACCCCTCGCTTTCCGCACCATGCCGCAAGTTGTATACTTGCCAGCTTGCTTCCTGTCAGACAAGGGCAGTGACAGGAGTGCGGCCGGCCCGGGAAGTTCACACGCACTACTCGGTTCGCGTTCCACCAATCAAAGAAAGGATTCTTCCCCATGGCGTCATCTGCGGTAGCTTTCGCAAACGAAAACCGGCAACGGTTTCTGGAAGAACTGAAAGACCTTCTTCGCATTCCCAGCATCAGCACGCTGCCGGAACACAAGGAAGATATTCACAAGGCCGCCAAGTTCGTCGCTGACGACCTGAAGCGGATCGGCTTTGAGCATGTCGAAATCATCCCCACCGAGGGACATCCGCTCATCTACGCCGACTGGCTCCACGCCGCAGGCAAGCCCACTGCCCTGTGCTACGCCCACTACGACGTCCAGCCCGCCGAGCCGCTCGATGAGTGGAAATCGCCGCCGTTCGAGCCCACCGAACGCGACAACAACATATACGCCCGCGGCGCTGTCGACGACAAAGGCCAGCTCTGGATGGAAGTGAAAGCCTTCGAGTCGCTCTTCAAGGCAGGAAACGGCAAGCTACCTATCAACGTCCGCGTCCTCTTCGAGGGCGAGGAAGAGGTCGGCGGCGAGTCGATTGAGAAGTACATCAAGGAACACCCCGAGCGCCTGAAGTCCGACTTTGCGCTGGTTTGCGACACTGAACTCTTTGCGCCTGACCTTCCGACTCTTTGCGTTGGACTGCGCGGCCTCGTATACACCGAACTTGAAGCGCAAGGTGCGATGACCGACCTGCACTCCGGCATCTACGGCGGCGCGGCGCCCAATCCTCTTTTTGCGCTCATCGAAATCATCAGCAAGCTGAAGGATGCGAACGGCAAGATTCTTATCCCCGGCTTCTATGACAATGTGAAGGAGCCAACCGCCGACGAATTGAAGGCATGGAAGGCGCTTCCCTTCAACGAAGAACACTATCGCAAGACTGAAGTCGGCTCCACGGTTCTCACCGGCGAGCCCGGATTTTCAGTGCTCTATCGCACCTGGGCGCGTCCCACGTTGGAAGTCCACGGCATGCCCGGCGGTTTCACCGGCGCAGGCGCCAAAACGGTCATCCCAGCGCGCGCTTCGGCAAAGGTTTCCATGCGGCTGGTGCCCAACCAGAGCGCCGACGACATCTTCAAGAAGTACTCTGACTACGTGATGTCGCTCGTTCCCAAGGGCATTCAGTTGAAGATCAAGATCCACAGCAAGGGACCGGCCTCGGTCGTTGGCACGGACTCCAATTGGATCCATGCCGCCACCGAAGCACTCAAAGAGGTCTTCCACAAGGAAACCGTTTACATCCGTTCGGGTGGATCGATTCCGATCGTCACGCAGTTTGGCGACGACCTGAAGATTCCGACCGTGATGATGGGCCTCGGTCTGCCGGACGATAACCTCCATGCCCCGAATGAGAAGTTCCATATTCCGAACTTCCATCGTGGCGTTGAGTCGATCATCCGCTTCTTCCACATTCTCGCGAAATAGTCGCGATCATTCAGCAAAAGGGCGAGGGCCTTCCTTCGCCCTTTACTTTTGCGGGCAGACGCCCCTGTTCGCCTGCGAACACCGCTGTCCGGTGGCGGACACCAACGGCGCTTAACCGTTGCAGGTGACGCGCGTCTGGATTGATAACAGGGCGCTTAGCGGAGAAGGCGTTGTGGCTGAGTGATTGCAAGGATGCAAGCGACTCGGTGTGTATGGAAGCCGGCAACGAAAGGACCACGAATGGGAAGCATTGGCCACGATCTTCGATTTGCATTTCGAAATCTGCGAAAGTCTCCCGGCTTTGCGCTGATTTCCATCCTCATGCTGGCGCTTACCATCGGAGCCGTAACCATCGTCTTCTCGGTCGTCGAGGGCGTTCTCATGCGCCCCCTGTCGTTCCACGACGCTTCTCGGCTTGTCCTGCTCAAGGAAAAAATCAACAAGCTTGGCGGCGTGTACGACGTCCCCGCTCCGGATGTGTTGACGTTCGAACGCGACTCGCGGGCCTTCACGCACGTCGGCGGATTTACCGACTCCACATCGGAGATCTCGGGCACTGGCGAGCCTATCCGCGTGCCGTCAGAGCGTATGACGGCAAGTGTCTTCCCCACTCTCGGCGTCGATCCGCTCCTCGGCCGCTGGTTCAGCCGGCAGGAGGACGAGCAAGGCCAGCAGGTCGCGGTGCTCAGCTATTTGCTGTGGAAGAATCACTTTCACGCCGATCCGCAGATCCTCGGACGGACCATCGATATCAACCGCAAGCCCTATGTGGTCGTCGGCGTCATGCCGCGCCAGTTCGAGTTCCCACTGGTGCCCGGCAGAATGAGCCAGGTGCAGCTCTGGGTTCCCATGAGCTTCACACCAAAAGAAAAGGCAGATGAGGCTGACAACTTCCAATACGGCGTAATTGCGCGGATGAAACCGGGCATCAGTTCGGCGCAGGCCGCACAGGACGCCAACCGGGTTGTCGCTGCCATAGTGGCGGGATATCCCGCCGGCACGGATCTTCGAGCCACAGCCAAGGTCCTGCCTCTGAAGGCGGAAACCGTCAACCAGGCGCGTCCGTTGCTGCGCGTTCTTTTTGGCGCCGTGATCGTGGTGCAACTCATTGCATGCGCGAATCTCGCGGGCCTGTTACTGGTGCGGGCCAACCGGCGCCGCCGGGAGTATGCCGTACGACTTGCTGTGGGAGCCAGCGGTGCCGCGTTGCTTCGCCAATCGTTGCTGGAGGCCCTGTTACTCAGCGTGAGCGGTGGAGTGCTGGGTGTGCTGCTCGCAGCCGGAACGCTGCGGATATGGATCACTCTGTTGCCAAACACGCTTCCACGTATTCAATCCATAGGTCTCAACTGGGCCGTGGTCGGGTTCGCGCTCGCCACGGCCGTCATTACGGGGGTTCTTTGCGCCATCGCTCCGGCGGCGGCCGCCATGCGCACCAATGTCAACAGCGTCTTGAAAGATGGCGGGCGTGACGGCGCGACCTCTGCCTCTCACGCGCGGGTTCGCTCCGCACTGGTTGTGGGAGAAGTCGCCACGGCTCTCATGCTGCTTACTGCCGCGGGTCTCCTGCTGCGCAGCTTTGAACGCATGCGTTCCGTCGATCCGGGCTTCCGTCCTGAGCACGTTGTCGCCGCCAGTCTCACGCTGCCGTCCGCACAGTACACCGCGCAAACGCAGGTCGACGAATTCCACGCATCCCTTCTGCGAACCTTGCAGTCTTTGCCTGGAGTGGAGTCCACCGGTCTGGTCAGCACGCTCCCTATGGCCGAGCCTGGGAGTATTCGCGTCTTCACTCCCAGCGGCTACCAACCTCCTCCGGGTGCGGGTTACGCCTCGGAGGCACAAACCTACGTCGCCAGCGATTATTTCCAGACGATGGGGATTCCCCTGCTGCGCGGACGCTATCTCAACGATTCGGATACGGTGACTTCACCATTGGTCATCGTTGTGAACCGTACACTTGCCGAGCGCTATTGGCCCGGGGTGGATCCAGTCGGCAAGCGCATCATGTGGGGAACGAGGGAAAACAACGAGCTTCCTTGGTTGACAGTGGTCGGCGAAGTTGCGGACACAAAGCAGGGAGCGCTCGATTCGAAGACCATGGCACAGGTCTATGAGCCGCTTTCTCAGCGCGCGTACTCCTTCGGCCCGAAGAATGTAAAAGAATTCGGCGTCGTGGGACGCAGCATGCGCGTAGTGGTACGCACGGCAACCGATCCGCGACTGATGGAAGGCTCCATCACGCGCGCCATCTGGTCGCTTGACCCGCAACTGGCCGTCACCCACGTGCAGACCATGGACCAGGCTATCAGCACCTCGGAAGCTCCGCGCCGCTTCAACACTACGGTCATCGTGGCGTTCGCCTTCGGCGCGGTGTTCCTGGCGATCCTCGGCATCTACGGCGTCATCGCCTTCACCGTTGTGCAACGTACGCAGGAGCTGGCCATCCGCATGGCGCTGGGAGCGCAACGCGGCGGCGTGATGAAACTGGTTCTCTCTTCCGGGTTGAAACTGGCAGCCATCGGCTGTGCCGTCGGATTCGCGGCGTCACTGACGGCATCGCGACTGCTGCAATCGCTGCTGTTCGACGTCAGTCCGTTCGATCCCGCCGTGTTCATCCTCGCGACCGCTGCGGTGTTGTTGTTGGCGCTGGCGGCGTCGTTCGTGCCGGCGCGCCGCGCCGCGTCGATTGAGCCGATGCAGGCGCTGAGGATGGAATAGCGGCGGGCTGAAGAAAACGGTGTGGAAATCGCCATGTCACCCGCATGACTACTGCTTTTCTATTGCTTCTCGATTCTTTCCGCAGTACGCTTTTCCTTGCTCAAGCGGTTCTCCCTCCCTGACGTGCCTCTCCAGACGAATGCATCCAGTGTGTGGTTCTGTGGATTTGCACAAGAAGAAGTGCATGAGGATTCGCTTGTATCTTGCACAAAAACAAGTGCATTGCCGAGTTTTCCACACATATTTTGCAAATACCCGTCTAGGAATGGTGTTTGCGGGAAGCGACCCCCTATATCTCGTGTTTTGATGCTTGACGCCCCGCCATCTGCACCGGTACTCTACCTTCAACTTGCGCGGCGGTTCCCCGCCCCCGAGTCAGCAGTTTTGGTCTCGGCTCAAGGGAGTCCCCGGCGTGACTACACCGCCCGGAACCAGCCACCGCTCGCGATGCAAGCGCTTCTTCGTCCCGGCGCTTCCGATAGCCGCGTTGCCAGCGGCCCGGAAATTGACCGGATATTGAAGCGCGAAGGGCCGCCCTGCGGTACGTTGCTGGTCCGGATGCAATCCGGCGGCAATGACCAACGGGCCGATGACCGGCGGTCCTCTCGCTTCCGGGTCTCACTTTTTCAGAGATCCCGGGTTACGAATGGGGCCAACGATCGGGTTGCATTCTCTGCCGGATGGAGTAGTCTGCGGCGCATGTTGCCGCTGGACGACCGGCGGCGGCGAACGACCCTTACCAAGCGAACCTTCGCTGAGTGTGTCTCTCGCGAAATGGGAGATTGCTTTGTGATGGCAAGCGCGAGCACGCAAGGAGTCCACAGTTGCTTAAACTGAAAAAGCTCCAGATCCTGGGCTTTAAGTCCTTTTGCGATCGCACCGAACTGAAGTTCACCGGTGAAGGCATTGCTGCCATCGTTGGACCGAACGGGTGCGGCAAGTCGAACATCTCGGATGCCATCGCCTGGGTGCTTGGCGAGCAGTCGGCCAAGTCACTGCGCGGTGCGCGCATGGAAGACGTCATTTTTGCCGGCACTCGCGACCGCAAGCCTACCGGCATGGCGGAAGTCACGCTGCACCTCATCGACCCGCAGGTCTATGAAGGCGGCGATGTCATCGAGCCCGAGATAGAGATTCAGGACGAAATGCCCGCAGGTGACGATTGGGACGAAACAGAACTGCGTGCCAACCGCGCACGAGACCTCGAAGAGTACACGGAAGACGTGCGCCCCGGTCAGGTAACTGAAATCGAAGTCCCTGCGAACAAGCTTTCCGCCGCCGCTGGCTCGCCGTCCGCTAACGGCGATGCCAACCCGGACGCCGCTCCCGCGGATGATCCGGGTGAAGCGAGCTCCCCGGCAGCAGAAGCTGCTGGGGGGGCCGCTCCGCCGGAAACTGCCTCCGACAACCATGCTCCCGCCGCCGTAGCGGAAAGCAGCGAAAACGCGGAGGCTTCGACGCAAGGCCCACAGGTCGTGCTCAAAATTCGTCGCCGCAAGTTCAAGAACAACACGATTAAACGTGGCGAAATTGTTGTCACGCGGCGACTTTTCCGCTCGGGCGAGAGCGAGTATCTGCTCAACGGAAAGCTCTGCCGCCTGCGCGACGTGCATGACATCTTCCTCGGCACAGGCCTTGGACCGGAGTCATACGCGCTGATCGAGCAGGGGCGCATCGGACAGATTCTCAGTTCAAAGCCTACTGACCGCCGCGCAATTCTCGAAGAGGCCGCAGGCATCACGAAGTTCAAGACGCGTAAACGCCTGGCGGAAGCGCGTCTCACGGATGCCAAGGCGAACCTCGCCCGCATTAACGATATCTTCGACGAAGTCACGCGCCAGATGAATTCGTTGAAACGCCAGGCAGCCAAGGCGGAGCGTTATGGCCGTCTGCGCGATGAGATGCGAGCCAAGCTGCGCATTGTGCTCGCCAGCCGCTTCACCGAATTGCAGCAGCAGGCTTCGCAACTTGAAGCCGAACTGATCTCGCTCGCGGAAGAGATCCACACCCGCGGCGAAGCCGTGCAGGCGATGGAGACCGAGCACACAGAGCGGACACAGCGCGGCTACGCCATCGACACCGAAACTACGGAAACTCGTCAGCGCCTCAACCAGGTCAATCTGGAAATGGATCGCGCCGCGGCCCGCACTCGCACCAACGAGGAGCGCTGCGCGGAACTCGCCGCCCGTTCCGCGGGAGCCGAAGCGGAGATTGCGCAGACCACGGAACAACTCGCGCGCCTTCAGGAAGAACTCACCAGCAATCAGCAGGTACTCGAGTCGGCGGCCGCCGATGTGGCGGGCGCGCAGGCGGAACTTCGCCAGCGTCAGGAAGATGCTCGCGCCGCAACCACTACCCTCTCTGACCTGGAAAGTACGCAGGAACACCATCGCCGCGCCATTCTCGATGCACATTCGTCCGCGTCCAACGTTCGCAACCGCATCACCCAGGCCGAAGAGCGTATCGCGGCGCTCGAGCGCGAAACCAATCGGCTGCAAAGCGAACTCTCGACCTCCAACCAGCAGTTGGAAACCTTTGGGGGCCAGCGCGGACAGGCGACGTTTGAGTTTGAATCCGCCACGCAGCATGTGAACTCCGTCATTGCGCAGATCACCGACGCGCGCAAGCTGATGGCCGAGAAACGCCAGGCGGAGACGGAAGGCAAGCGGTTACTGGACAGCATGCGTTCGGAATTTGCCACATTGCAGGGTAAACGCGCATCGCTGGAAGCGGTCATTAACGAGCACGGCTACTCGACCGAATCCGTTCGCCGCCTCTTCCAGTCCGGACAGATGCAGGGAGGCATGGCTCCTGCCGGCGTTCTCGCCGACTTCCTCGAAGTAGAAGATCAGTACGAAACGGTCGTCGACGACTTTCTGCGCGACGAGTTGAATTTCGTCGTCGTCAAGTCGTGGGCCTCGGCCGACGAGGGTTTGAACCTTCTGCGCACGAATGTCGATGGGCGCGCAACATTCATGGTTCACCCCAACGATTCACAGGCGAAATTCTCGTTCGTGGTCGATGAAAACGCGCCGCAGAATCCGAGTTTCAACGGCATTGTGCCGCTGAAAAACTGCATTCGCGTACTCAACGGATTCGGGAAATCCCTGGAAGTTGTCCTGCCGAAGCTCGGCAAGGGTTACATCGTTCCCGATGTGCAGACTGGCCGTTCGCTGGCGCTGGAAAACCCCGAAGCGTTTTTCCTTGCACAGTCGGGCGAGTGCTTCCATAACGTCACCGTCACCGGCGGCAAGCAGCGCAAGGAAGGTCCGTTGGCGATGAAGCGCGAGTTGCGCGAAGTGCAGCGCCAACTCTCCGACCTGGAGCGCTCGCTGGGGGAGCAGGAGTCGAAGGTACTGCTCTTCGGCCGGGAAATTTCCGAACTAACCGTGCTGCTGGACCGGCTGGAGAATGAACGGCGCGACGCGGAAAAACAGGCCATGACCAGCAGTCACAGCCTGCGTCAGCTTGATAGTGAAATGGTGCGTGTGCGCGAACGGCTCGGCACCTACGAGCGCGAATTGCAGCGCGTTGCGTCCGAGAAATCCGAGCGTGAAGAATTCATCGGGGCCCGCCAGCAGGAGCTGACAGCTCACGAAGAACGCCGAACTCAGCTAGAGGCCGAAATGAGCGCGAGCCAGGAGCAACTGGCTCAACTGCGGAGTGCACGCGACGCCGCAGCGCAGGCCGCCAGCGAAGTGATGGCGCGCGTCGCTGGACTGGAGGAGCGCCGCCGCTCTGCCGCCGCATCGCTGGCTCGAATCCAGTCCATGGTCTCCGAAGTCAACCACCGGCTGCACAGTCTTAAAGGGCAGGTGGAATCCGCCATAGCGGAGAAAGCGCAGCGCGAGCAGGAAAATGAACGTATCGCCGCACAGATCGTTGAGTGGACCGCGGAGCGCGAACTGTTGCAGCTTCGCGAAACGGAACTGGTCGCGGAAAACGAAGCAGTACGTGCCCGGCTCGCCGAAATTGAACAGGAGTTGAAGAGCGCCCGCGAAGTGCTCGACCAGGTTAGAGACAAGCGCGGAGAACTTGCCGCTCACGCGGCCAAGCTGCAAAGCGATATCGAGCACATGTCCGAAACATGCGTGCAGGAGCTGAGCACGACGAAGGACGAATTGCTGGCGGACGAAGCGATCGTCAAGGTTGCCGGCGATGAACTGGTGGCCGAAGACACCGCCTATCGCGAGATGCGTACGCGGCTCGAAAACATGGGGCCGGTCAACATGATGGCACTGGAGGAATTCAAGGAGACGGCGCAGCGTCACGAATTCCTCGAGACCCAGCGTCGAGACTTGCTTGACTCGATCGAGAACACGCAGAATACCATCAAGGAAATCGACCAGATCACGCGCGAGAAATTCGAAACGGCCTTCAACGCCATCAACGAAAACTTCCAGCAGACCTTCAAAAAGCTCTTCGGAGGCGGGTTGGCATTCATGAAGCTGACCGACGAAGAGAACTCATCGGAGAGCGGCATCGACATTGTCGCTTCACCTCCGGGCAAGAAACTGCAGAACGTACTTTTGCTTTCCGGCGGAGAGAAGGCGCTCACCGCGCTGGCGTTGCTCGTTGGCATCTTCCAGTACGCTCCGAGCCCGTTCTGCATCCTCGACGAGGTCGATGCGCCGCTCGACGAGACCAATGTGGCGCGATTCAACGAACTGGTGAAGGAAATGTCGGCGCAGACACAGTTCATCATCATCACCCACAGCAAACGCACGATGTCGATTGCGCCGGTGATGTACGGCGTCACGATGCAGGAACCCGGCGTGTCGCGCATCGTCTCCGTGCGCTTCGGAGGAAACGAGCAGGATAAGCCGCTTCCAAGAGCTGCCACTGCCTGATCATCCTCGTTTTCGCAATATCCAGGGCGCGGGACTTTTCCCGCGCCCATCTTTTCTGGCACTAAAAAACTTGCCAGCGCCGTCTATTTGTGATCACTATTTTGGAGTTTCGCGGATGCACTCCGGAACATCCGGCGCGAACGCTGTCATCGTGAAGACCCGCGCCAAATGCGGACTTCAGAGACATCATCTTTCTGTCAACACTTTTGTTCGGGGTGTACTATTTCGTCAGCTTTACGAATGCGGCCCGACGTTGACAAAATAGATCATCTGATTAAAATCCCACTACGAATTTTCAGCGAAAAGATCAGTGACTAAGAATATTTCAGCAAACGTTCTGTTGCAGACCGGTTTCCACGACCTCAAGCTTCACGCCAGCGGGAAGGTCCGCGATGTGTACAACGTAGGCGAAGAGTGGCTACTCTTTGTCGCGACGGACCGTATTTCCGCGTTTGACTATATCCTTGGTTCCGGAATTCCGGAGAAGGGACGCGTACTCACGCAGCTCTCGCTGTTCTGGTTCGAATTTCTGAAGGACGTCGTGCCGAACCATCTCGTAACTGCCGATGTTGATAGGTATCCGGTCGACGTGCGCAAGTACGCCGATGTGCTTCGCGGGCGGTCGATGATGGTTGTAAAGGCTCAGATGTTCCCGGTGGAGTGCGTCGTACGAGGGTATCTCTCCGGTTCGGGCTGGAAGGAATATCAGAAGACTGGCGCCGTATGCGGGATCAAGCTGCCCGCTGGACTGAAGGAGTCAGATAAATTGCCGGAGCCAATATTCACTCCCGCCACCAAGGCCGCCAGCGGTCACGACGAGAACATTTCGTTCGATGAGATGGTCAAACACGTGGGTGCCGCCGATGCCGAAACGCTCCGCACCCTGAGCCTGAGCGTCTACAAGAAAGCGGCGGACTACGCGGCGACCCGCGGTATCATCATCGCCGACACAAAGTTCGAGTTTGGCAGAACAGCACACGGCATTATCCTGGGCGACGAAGTTCTTACGCCCGACTCGTCGCGCTTCTGGCCCGCCGATAAGTATTCGCCCGGGCGCGCGCAGGAAAGCTTTGACAAGCAGTACGTGCGCGACTATCTCGAAGAAATCAAATGGGAAAAGAAGCCACCTGCCCCCGGACTTCCTCCCGAAGTGCAGGCGAGGACTTCCGAGAAGTATGTTGAAGCGTACCGGAAACTTACGGGACGTGAATTGCCGCGAGGCTAGCCCATGACTGGGCTCGATTGGTTCATAGTTCTCATTTTGGTTGGTTCCGTGGCAACAGCCGCGGCCCAGGGTTTTTTCTTTGAAATCTTTTCGTTTGCGGGCGCAGTTTTTGGTTACCTTCTGGCCGCGTGGAATTATCATCGCGTGGCCATTTGGCTGTTGCCGTACGTCAAGAGCGATTGGGTCGCCGACAGCGCTGGGTTTCTGATCATCTTTATCGCCGTCGTGATCCTCGCCGGTTCTATTGGCCGAATTACGCGCTGGGCGGTGCACGGCGTCGGCTTGCGATGGGTGGACCGGTTGCTCGGAGCCGCCTTTGGCGTTCTACGCGGCATGCTCGTCGTGATGGTGATGTGCATGTGCATGGCCAGCTTCGGGCCCGGATCGCAGCAACTAGCGCGTTCTCAACTGGGCGAGTATTTTCTTGTCCTTGGCCGCGGCGCCATGTGGCTCAGCCCGTATGAGCTGCGAGAAAAGTTCCGCGATGGAATCCAGGCCATGCACCAGATTCGCGATAAGTCATCTGGGCAGGAAAGCGGAACGAACGGAAAGAAATAGTTTCAATTTCAGCGAGTGCAGCCGGTATTTTGATTTATAACGAGAGTGCGATAAATCAGATCGCATTCGTGAACAAGCGAGGCTCACGTGAAGGACCAACTGGAAGCATTGGTACTGCAGATGTATAAGAGCGGCATTCTCTACTCGGAGGCAGTCCGGGAATTTAAGAAGCGCTTCATCCTGACAGTGCTCGAGGAGAATAACGGTAACCAGTGCAAGGCGGCACGCCAGTTGGGCATGCATCGCAACACCCTCAGTCGCACCATCGCGGAGCTCAAGCTGGACGTCAAGTCCTTGCGCGGTGGCGCGCGTCGCCCACCCAAGAGCGAACGGACGATCGTCATGGAAAAGAAGCTGGCGCGCTAGCGATCAACGCTCGCCGGCGCCTGCAGCAGCATTCCAGTTAAAAGTCCCTGAAGCAGCCAATCGGCTGCCTTCATCGTTTTTCGCGTCTATTTCCTTAAACCCCTGGCACAAGAAACGGGCGACCATTGCGGCCGCCCGTGTGAATCGTCCCGAAGCCGTTATCTGCGGCGGCGAACCGGAGCTTTCTTTGGAGCCGGCTTCTGTTCCGCGCCAGCTTTCGTAAGCAGCTTGCCATCCACCATCTGCATAAGAAATGGATTTGTAGTGAAGGAATCGGGTTTACCCTCCACCGGGATCTGCGCGCCGACCTTCGGCATCAGTTTCGCCGGGATCGGGGAGACCATGGTGAGGACCAGATCGGCCTTGTTAGCGGTGATGTCCTCCAAGCTGGCGGCCATCGTCAACTGCGTCGGAGTTGCATCGATCACCTGGGCAACGATCTGCACCGGCTTGCCCTTGATCGCGGTCATGACCTGATTCGCGGCATCAGTGTTGCCGGAGATCATAATGAACTGCCAGTCGGCAAACGACATCTGCTCCGGAGGAGTTTTCGCGACCATCGCCGCAGCTTGCTGTGCCGGAGTCGGGGCCGGAGTCACCGTGAAGTTCGGCGGAATATTCGGACTGGTCGCGGCTTCCTGCACAAGGTCGTTGAAGCCTGTGTCCGAACCGTGATAGCGCATGTACTGGCTCTTGGCGTAGTTCAGTATCTGGGGCTTTGCCTGGGCCGGCGCCAGCGCCACTGCACGTGCAATCCACCACAGACCGTCGATCACCATCGGCTTCGGAGAGAGGTAGGCCAAGCTAAGGAGATAGACGTTGGTGAAGTTCGCCGGATCATTCGGATTCGGACTTGTCGTCACGACTTCCTTCAGATCCTTCTGCGCCGTGGCATAGTCCTTGTCCTGTAGGGCGGCATGTCCGGCCGAGCCAAGGAAGATCGTCTTGAAGCTCTGCTTCATCGTCGTCCACTGCTGGTCCGTATAGCCTTCGGGCTTTTGTGCGGTATCCAATTGCTGCAAGCCGCGCTGCGCCAGTTGCCCGGCTTCGCTCAGTAGCTGCGTCGCCTGCGGACCGCCGCGTTGCGCCTGCGCCCGGTCGAGGTAGCTCATCAGCGCGAGTCCGGTCAGGTTGTTCGGATCGATCTGGAGCAGACGCTTGCCGGTTGCCGTGATCTTATTGACGTCGCCAAGCTGCTGATAAGTTTTCATCAGCAGTTCAGTACCATCTTCTTTCATCACGCTATTGGGATAGGTCGACAGAAACGATTCTAAAGCGGCTGCCTTTGCCTTTGGATCCGTTGTCTTCACGGCGGCGATGTACGCGTTGTACTCCGCCGGATCCTTGATCACTTTATTCTGCTGCTGCTGTTGAGCGGGAGCAGCGGCGCCTTGCTGGCCGGCTGTCGCCGGCGCTTCTTGCGCGGCTGCTGCGGCCGCTAGTACAAGCAACAACGTGACGAGCGACTTCTTCATTCGATTGGCTCCTTAGAACTGTGCGGAATCTGCGACCAACCAATCACTAGCTTGCGCTGGTGACCCCTGATATTGCCGGGCATCGGCTGATGCCTCATACGTTCGGGGCTGCGATGGTCCGAATACCAGCTTCAACATGGTGCTGTACTGCTGACGGTCCCCGTCTCCAGTTGACCGACCGGGCTCCGATGACGGCATTTACATGCCCCACTCCCGTGTATCTAGTTTAACGCGATCTAGAAACACGCGGAAGGTGAGGCAGCGATTATAGGTACGCAAACACGTTTAAGGCAAGCACGGAGCGCAGGACAGGTCCCATCGTGGCAAATAATTCTTTCCAGGCTGTAAAAACTCCGTGGCCACTGCTTTGCTGAATGCCCTGCCCAGCGGCCTGCTGGCCTCAAATCTCTTCCCTCCCCCTCCTCTGCTCGCCTGCGGTACACTGCTCTGCACATGGATTTGGGGGCGGTCGGGATACGCCCGCCCAATATGGATGCCACGCAGTTCGGCAGCACAAGGGGAGGACACATGGAGCGCCAGAAGGATCTTCATCCTCTGCATGGCCAAGTAGCACTCGTCACGGGCGCCAGCCGAGGGATTGGTGCGGCAATAGCGGGCCGTCTCGCAGCCCTGGGGGCACACACTATCCTCATCGGCCGCGATCGCAAGGCTCTCGACGCAGTCGCGGAGAGTATCCGTCAGAGAGGCGACCACGTCGAAGCCTGCGTCTACGACGTGACCTCTGAAGCTCAGATCGCGGACCTCGCCGCATGGGTTGGCCGCACTTTTGGGCGCATCGACATCCTGATCAACAACGCCGGTGTTGGCTGTTTCTATACCCCCATTCATGAGCTCGATCCCGCCGATTGGGACCGCATTATCAATACCAACCTTCGCGGCGTGTTCTACGCCATTCGCGCCTTCGCACCACTCATGATCGCCGCCAAGAGCGGCCACATCGTCAACATCTCTTCCATCGCCTCCAAGAATGCTCTTCCCAACGGCGCCGCCTATGCCGCATCCAAATGGGGACTCAATGGCCTCAGCTATTCGGTGGCCGAGGAGCTTCGAAACTTCGGTGTGCGCGTTTCGTTGATTTGCCCTGGATCGACAAAAACGAATCTTGGCCCGCACACCGGCAAGGATGAGACTAAAATGCTTGTACCGGATGACGTCGCCCACGCTGTTCAGATGCTCGTCACTCAGGAACCCCAATCCTTTGTGAGCGAAATCATCCTCCGTCCTACACGTAAGCCATAAGGAGGTGGTTATGCGGGAAATGGAACGCATGGCCAACCAGTTGCAGCGCGCCTTTGAGTGCAATGCATGGCACGGCCCCGCACTCATGGAAACGCTCGCCGGCCTGACCGCGGCTGATGCGCAAAGCCGTCCCATCGCCACCGCCCACACAATATGGGAGATGGTGCAACATCTCTCCACTTGGAAGGAGATCGTCGCTCGCCGCCTTGCCGGTGAACGTATTGACGATGTCACCGCGGACGTCGATTGGCCTGCCGTGGCCGATAGCAGCGAGAGTGGATGGGCAGAAACTCTCCAGCATCTCCGTGACACACAGCAGAAATTGATGGAGGCCGTCAAAGTCTTCGATCCGATGCGGCTCATGTGCAGCGTCCCCGGGACCGACTACACGTACTACGTCATGATCCACGGCATCCCGCAACACGATGACTATCATGCCGGGCAGATTTCCCTCCTGAAACGTTCGATGGCGGAAAAGGAAAGTCCCGTATCCAATTGACCTGTATGGTTTGAAAATCGATTCCTCGGATGCTACCATCCAAGTTCTGGAGTACTTTTAAGGAGGTCCTTATGTCCGACGAAAGCAGCAGCAGCGGAATCCTTTGGTTCCTGGCGGGTCTTGGAATCGGCGCCGCAGTAGGCGTGCTCTACGCTCCCAAGTCGGGTCGCGAGACACGTGAATCCATCCGGTCGGCCGCCGAGGAAGGCCGCGATCTGGTGCGTGAGCGTGCTCGTCAATATCGCGACCAGGCTTCCGATTGGATCGATCACGGTAAGGACGTCGTCCAGCAGCAGAAGGATCAGCTCCGTTCCGCCTTCGAAGCTGGTCGCCAGGCATATCGTGAGGCGACAACTGAACCGGCTCCGGAAGTTGCTCCGAAAGCGTAGTCCTCTCTCCCGGGGATCCCTCGCATTGCCGTGTGCAAGGAGGAACGCCGGGCAGGAAACCTGGACATGAACCAAAACTTGCTAACTCTCTTTGTGGGATTGACCGCCGTCGCCGTCTGTCTTCAGATGGCGATTCTGTTCTTGATGTATCTCTCGACGAAGAAGACCTCGGAGCGCATCAAGACCCTTGCCGATACGGTCGAACAGAAGGTATTGCCAGCCGTCAGTGCCGTTAACACGTTCATCACCGAGACTGGCCCCAAGGTGCAGTCCATCGTCAACGATGTGGCGGAGTCGACCTCCCTCGTCAAGCAACAAGTCGAGCGGCTCAACATCACAATGAATGACGTTCTGGATCGAACGCGTTTGCAGGTCATCCGCGCCGATGAAATTGTCACGCGCACCATGGATCGCGTGGAGGAGACGACCGAAATCGTGCACCACGTCGTCCTCTCGCCGGTACGCCAGCTTTCGGCAATCCTGACCGGTGTCATGGCCGGCGTTGGCGACCTGGTTGGAAACCGCAAGGTTCAGCGCTCGCGCAAGGCCGTGCCGCGGGACGAGATGTTTATCTAAATCTTCACGACTAACCGAAAAGGGCAGCGCTCGCCGCTGCCCTTCGTATTTCACCGGAAACCTCGAATCACACAATCCAGCCACCACCCACAACCATGTCTCCCTGGTAGAAAACGACGGCCTGTCCTGGCGTAATCGACCGCTGCGGCTCATCGAACGTGACCAGCACGCTGTCTTCGCCCTCTGGCTCTACCGTCGCGGACGCTGGCTGGTGCTTGTGACGAATCTTCGCCTCCACGCGAACAGGCTCTCGCAGCTCCGGGATGGCGATCCAGTTCATCCTCCGGGCATGCAGGGTGCGCGACATCAGGTGCTCCACGTCGCCCACGACTACTTCATGCCTATCGCCGCGAATTTCCACGACATAGAGCGGATTGCCCGTCGCCACGCCCAGCCCCTTGCGCTGGCCAATCGTGAAATTGTGGATGCCGTTGTGGCGGCCAATCACTTCGCCGGAAGTCGTCACCAGTTCGCCGCTCGTATCCGTCAGCGGTTCGCCCTGCTCTTCCAGGTACGCGTCGAGGAACTGCTTGTAATCGCCGTTTGGCACGAAGCAGATTTCCTGCGAGTCCGGCTTCTCCGCCAGCACCTTGAGCCCCTGGTTGCGGGCCTCTTCCCGCACTGCGGGCTTGTGCATCTCCCCCAGCGGAAACAGCGTGCGACTCAACTGCTCCTGTGTCAGCCCGAAAAGAAAATACGTCTGGTCCTTGGCTTTGTCCGCCGGACGCTTCAGCACCCAGCGCTGCCGCTCTTCGTCCCACTCGTTGCGGGCATAATGCCCGGTTGCGATATACTCCGCGCCGATCTGCCGCGCCGTACGCAGCAACTGGTCAAACTTTAAGTGGTTGTTACAGAGCGAGCACGGAATCGGTGTGCGCCCCGAGAGGTATTCCGCGACAAACGGCTTCACCACATCCTGCTCGAAGCGGTCTTCCTGGTTGACGACGTAGTACGGGATGCCAAGTTTCTGCGCCACGTGTCGCGCATCGTAGACGTCGTCAATTGAGCAGCAGCGTCCCTGCGCCGGTTCGCCCTCGGAATGCGTTCCCGGCAGACGCCGCTGGTTCCACAACTGCATTGTCAGCCCGACCAGCTCATACCCCTGCGCATGCAGCATTGCCGCAACGGTGGACGAATCCACACCACCCGACATCGCTACAGCTATGATCTTCTTCTCCAAAATACCTTTACCTGCTCTTTCGCAACTTCAGTAGCTCAGCGACTTCACAGCCGCGGTCTTCTTCCACACCGGGCTCAGCTCTCTGAGTTTTCCCAGCACTTCCGGAACCCGCTCCAAGACGAAGTTCACTTCCTCTTCCGTATTCTGTTTGCCGAGGCTGAAGCGAATCGACGCTCGCGCCTGCTCTGGAGTCAGTCCCATGGCGGTCAGTACGTGCGACGGCTCAATTGCGCCCGACGAACATGCTGCTCCGGTCGAGACCGCCACCCCCTTCAAATCCATGGCGATTACAAATGCCTCGCCCTCTATGCATTCAAAGACGATGTTTGACGTGTTTGGCGTTCGGGCAACCTTGCCGCTATTCACTGACGTCATCTCCAGCGAAGTTGTAATCGTTCGCTCTAACCGGTCGCGCATCGCCGACATCTTCTCCGGTCCGCCTTCCGCAAACCAATGCTGTGCCATCTCTGCCGCCTTGCCCAGGGCAACGATCCCCGGCACATTCTCCGTTCCGGCACGCCGCGAACGCTCATGGCGTCCACCGTACAGCATCGGTCGCAGCAGCGTTCCCTTGCGCACGTAGAGCGCTCCCACACCCTGCGGACCGTGCATCTTGTGCGCCGCAATCGTCAGCAGGTCGCAGCCAATCCGCTTAACGTCGATCGGCACTTTACCCGCTGCCTGTACCGCGTCGGTGTGAAAGTAGACGTCCGCTTCCGCCGCGATCCGCCCGATCTCCTCTACTGGTTGCAGCACTCCGGTTTCGTTGTTCGCCATCATCACCGAGATCAGCTTTGTGCTGGGCCGAAGTGCGCTCTTGAGCTTCTCCAGATCGACGATGCCCTGTCCGTCCACCGGCACATACGTCACTTCAGCACCGCGCTGCTCCAGTTGATTGCATGTATTCAATACGGCATGGTGCTCAATCGTACTGGTGATCACGTGATCGCCCGGCTGCACTAACCCGAAGATCGCAAGGTTGTCGCCCTCGGTGCCACCGCTGGTAAACACGACTTCCGTGGGACGCGCACCCAATAGTCCGGCAACGTTTTCACGCGCCTCTTCCACCGCCGCCCGTGCCTGTTGTCCAACCTGATGAATCGACGACGCGTTTCCGAATCTTTCCAGAAAATACGGACTCATCGCTTCCATCACTTCGGAAAGCAGCGGACTGGTTGCGTTATTGTCGAAGTAGACCCTGCGCATCGCGAAACACCCCACCCTTCTATTCTACAGTTTCTCTGTAGTTTCATTGGCATTCCGGCGCCGTTTGACGATACAATGCGCGGCAATGAGTCGTTTGCTGAGGAGTTTGCTCGTCGCGCTCGTCGTGACGGCATTTCTAGTCGTACTCGTTTCTTTCCTGGTGCTTATTGGCCTTTGGGTTCACGCCCGATTCATGGCCAGCGATACCAACGGCCTTTTTGCGCGCAGTGGCGGCATTCGATGGCTCTACCTCTACGTGCTCGCCGCCGTTATCTTTGCCGTCACCTTTGGCGTTATCTACCGGCGATCCCGCCGTAACTCCAAGCCTCGCTCGCAATAGGAAAAGGCCCGGACTTTCCGCCCGAGCCTTCAGTCTCACGAATACGACGAATTATCCGCGCTTGTCGATTGGCACGTATTTCGTCGGGTAAGTCGGACCGACGTACTCCGCGCGCGGGCGGATCAGCCGGTTGTCGGAAAGCTGCTCCATGACGTGCGCCGTCCATCCGGACATGCGCGACATCGCGAAGATAGGCGTGAACAGATCCACTTCAATCCCCAGCGTGTGGTACGTCGAGGCGGCATAGAAGTCCACGTTCGCGTTAAGTTTCTTTTCCTTGTTGATGAATTCCTCGATCTTGCGTGAGTACTCGAACCATTTCGCCTGGCCGCTTGAATAACCGAGTTCGCGGGACATCTGCCGCAGGTGCGTTGCGCGTGGATCTTCCGTCGTGTACACGCGGTGTCCGAAGCCCGGAACCTTTTTCTTCTGCGCCAGCATGCCTTTGATGTAGTCGACCGGGTCGGCCCCGTTGGCGTCGATTTCCGACAGGATCTTGAACACGGCTTCGTTTGCGCCGCCGTGCAACGGACCTTTCAGCGCCCCGATGGCGGAGGTAACGGCCGAGTGCATGTCGCTCAGTGTTGCCGCCGTCACGCGCGCCGCGAACGTCGAGGCGTTTAATTCGTGGTCGGCCTGCAGAATCAGCGCTATGTCGAGTGCGCGCGTCGCGGTTTCACTCGGACGCTCGCCACTCAGCATCAGCAGGAAGTTCGCCGCGTGCGAAAGTGAGCGGTCAGGCTCGATAAGCGGCTTGCCCTTGCGGATACGGTCGTAGGACGCCACGATCATCGCGATCTGCGACACAAGGCGAACCGATTTCGCCCGGTTGGCCTCGGGCGTGTTGATTTTCTCTTCTGGATCAAAGAATGATAGCGCTGAGACAACCGTCCGCAGCACGTTCATTGGCAGCACGTGCTTCGGAACCTGCCGCAAGTAGCTTATGATCTGCGCATCAAGTTTCCGCTCGCGTACCAGTTGCAGGCTGAACTCCTGCAATTGCAGGCGAGTGGGCAATGTTCCGTTCCAAAGCAAATAGCAAACTTCTTCAAAAGTTGCGTTGTCCGCAAGTTCGTGGATGTCGATCCCGCGGTAGGCCAGTATTCCTTTATCGCCGTCGATGAAACAAATCCCGGAATCTCCAGCGATAACGTCTTCAAGTCCCCGATTGTGAGTGGCTGTAGTGGACATGAGTCCCTCTCATATTAAGAGTATTCAAATAATTGCCAGAACCAATGACACCCGGAGAACTTGCAGCGGGTGCTGCCGCCCGCGAAACTCCCGGTCTTGTTACTGGCACCGGAAACTCCAGCACGGCTTGCCGAGCGTCTTCGCGCGGCGTAGCTGCCCATAATCCACATCTTGATTAGATGCTGGAAGGACAGCAAATAATTCTTATACCGCAAACCGGTCAATAATTCCATCTTGGGAGGGCACACAACGTCTCCTCTACCACTTATTTGCCCTGCTTCCGCGCGCAAGTTATATTCCACTGCTGCCGCAATACACCTGAAAGGCGCGTCCCAACAGGAAAGACGCCTGGAGATTCCATGAAAAATAAGCTCATTCTGCTGTCCGTCATTCTTACGCTGCTGCTCTCCACCTCTGCCATGGCAGACGAGGGTATGTGGCTGTACAACGCCTTCCCAACCGCAAAAGTACAGGCAAAATACGGCTTTACACCCACCCAGGCCTGGTTGGATCACCTCCGGCTCGCCTCCGTTCGCATGGGCGCTTCCGCCTCGTTCGTGTCTCCGGATGGACTGGTCTTCACCAATCACCATGTCGGCGCCGGCTGCGTCCATAACCTATCCACCGCCACGAAGGACTACATCAAGGACGGCTTCTACGCTCCCACCCGCGACCAGGAACCCAAGTGCCCGGGAATCGAGGTTTCCACACTTGTCGGTATCCAGGACGTTACCAAGGAAATCCAGGGCGCGTCTAAACCCGGCATGACCGACGCGCAGGCCGGAATGGCGCAGCGTCAGGAAATGTCAAAGCTTGAGCACCAGTGCTCAAACGCCGCGCAAAATATTCGCTGCCAAGCCGTCACCCTCTACTCTGGCGGCATGTATCACCTCTACAAGTACAAGCAGTACAACGATGTCCGCCTTGTCATGGCCCCTGAGTTCGATGCCGCCTTCTTCGGCGGCGACCCCGCCAACTTCACCTATCCACGCTACGACCTCGACATCACCTTCTTCCGCGTCTATGAAAACGGTAAGCCGATCCACGTGACCGACTATCTGCCGTTCACCACCAGGGGCGTAAAGGAAGGCGAACTGGTCTTTGCCAGCGGCAACCCCGGTTCCACCGGACGCCTCCTCACCATGGCCCAGTTGGAATACCTCCGCGACGTTGCGTATCCCTACCGTCTCAAGACGCTTAAGCGGGGAATCGACGATCTGCTCGCCTTCAGCGCCAAGTCGCCGGAAAACGCTCGCGTTGCCGAACGCGTCCTCTTCGGTTATCAGAACTCTTTCAAGGCCCTCACGGGATACGAAGCGGGGCTGATGGATAAGACGCTGATGGCCAAGCGCGCCGCCGAAGAACAGCAACTTCGCACCGCCATCGCCAAGGACGCCGCCGCCAAGGCCGAATATGATGCCGCGTTTGGTGCGATCGCCGAGGCCATGAAATTCCAGCGTGACAATTTCATCCACATCACGTTCGTCTCCAATCCGGTCAGCGGGCGCCTCTCCGGCATCGCCCACATCCTTGTACAGGCCGCCGAAGAACGTACCAAGCCCAACGAAAAGCGTCTGCGCGGCTACCAGGATCAGTCCCTGCCTGGACTGCTGCAGAACCTGCTCTCCCCAGCCCCCATCTCCAAGGACCTCGAACTGATGCAGGTCACCGAGGCGCTCAAGAACATGGCGGATCAGATGGGTGCTACGAATCCCTTCGTCGAGAAGGTTCTCGCCGGCAAGTCGCCCGAGCAGCGCGCCAACCAGTTGGTAATGGAAAGCAAGCTCGATGACGTCGCCGTCCGCAAGCAGCTCTACGAGGGCGGTCAGGAAGCCATCAACGTCTCCACCGACCCAATGATCGTGCTCTGGCGCAATATCGATCCTGAATCGCGTGCAGTTCGTAAGGAAGTCGAAGACAAGGTGGATTCCGTCGTTCGCAAGAATGGCGGCCTCATCGCCAAGGCTCGCTTCAAGATTTATGGCACCGACGTTGCTCCCGACGCCACTGGCACGCTGCGCCTCAGCTACGGCAAGGTGGCCAGCTATACGCTCAACGGCAAGAAAGTTCCCTTCTCCACCACCATGGGCGGAGCCTTCAAGGAGGAAGCCGAGCACGGCGCAAAGCCACCCTATGTCCTGCCGGCGAGCTGGCACGCGGCGAAAGACAGGATCAACCCCAACACGGTTCTCGACACGGTGAACACCGTCGATAGCATCGGCGGCAACTCCGGGTCGCCCGTCGTGAACACAAAGGGCGAGATCATCGGTATCCTCTTCGATGGCAACATCGAGTCGCTGCCGTGGAACTTCTTCTACGACGACACCGTCGGCCGCACCGTCCTTACGGATAGCCGCGCCGTCATCGAATCGCTGCAGAAGATCTACAACGCCCAGCCTCTCGCCGACGAACTGCTGAACGCCGGCAAGAAAGGCAAGAAGTAACAAAGCGGTATCTTGCTTCTAAATGTACGCTTGCCCCGTCCTCACACTTTTAGGGCGGGGCATTTGCTTTTGCTCTTCGGCTCTCCCTTGCCACGTCCGCATCGCTTGCGTTACAACCATCTTCGATGCCAATCATCCCCGCAATTTCCGGCGAGCACATTGCCGCCGTTCGCGAACTCTTCCTCGAATACGCGGCGTCGCTCGACTTCAACCTCTGCTTTCAGAGCTTCGAGCAGGAAGTTGCCTCCCTGCCCGGCGCCTATGCTCCGCCTACCGGTGCGCTCCTGCTCGCCATCGACGCCTCGGGACAGCCGCTTGGCTGCGTTGCCATGCGCCTTCTCGGCGATGGCATCTGCGAGATGAAGCGACTCTACGTTCGTCCCTCAGCACGCGGAACAGGGCTCGGACTTCAGCTCGCCAATGCCATCATCTCCGAGGCCCGCACCCGCTCTTACACTGCCATGCGACTCGACACGGTTCCGGGCACAATGGACAAAGCCATCGCCATGTACCGCCGCCTCGGATTCCGCGAGATCGCACCCTATACCCACAACCCGGTTCCCGGCGCTCTCTACTTCGAACTCTCGCTCCAATAAAAATGCCCGCCTCCTCGGCGGACACTTTGAAACCTCCGAAACTGTCTTTTACTCCGGCCAAATTTCCAGCGCCGTTCGCTCCGTGATCTGCCGTTTGGCTTCGTCGGAAATCGGCAGTTCGCAAAATTCCGCCAGGTTGTCGGCAATCTCCGGCACGCCCGGCCCCGGCCAGTCCGTGCCAAAGAGCGTTTTCTGCGCGATCATCTCCAGCCTCGGAAAACCCTCCAGCAGACGCCTCGGCGGAATACTGCTGATGTCGAGATAGACATTCTTATGCCGCCGCAGCAGGAAGAACGCGGTATCCATCCACAGCGGACGCCCGCCGTGCGCAATCAGAATCTTCAGCTTGGGAAAGTCCACGGCCACATCATCCACGTAGATTGGATCGCCGTACTTGTTGCGTGCTCCCGGAAAGACGGACGTCCCCGTATGAATCATCACCGGAACGCCGTTCTCCTCCGCAACGCGGTAGATCGTCTCCAATTCCTTCATGCCGTTCAGATAGTCGTTGGCGTAGAACAACTGGTGCGGTGGATGAATTTTGATCAGCCGCATTCCCATTCGCAGCAGGCTCTCCATGTCCTTCCGCGCGTCAGCCGTGAACCGAGGATGCACGCTGCCGCACGGCAACAGGCGTTTCGGATCTTCCTTCGCGTAGGCCGCGATCCAGTCGTTGACCTCCGGCCCGGTTCCCATCGTCTCCGGAGCCACGCAACTGATCAGTACTGCCCGCCCGATCCCGCTCGCGTCCAAGTATCGTAGAAACTCTTTCGGCGAGCGCGAGAAGGCCTCGTAGCGCGCGAAATCCTTGTGCTCGCCTTTCATCGTGGCGAACACCGCCGGCTTCATCATGTGGAAGGGTTCGATATGTACGTGGCAGTCTGTAATCATCGTTCAGTAGAGTGGAACCTTGGGATCAATCTGTCTCGACCAGCGGTCAATGCCGCCTACCAACGATTGCACGCTCTCGTATCCCTGCTGCCGCAACCACGCCGTAACGCTCATGGAGCGCACACCGTGATGGCAATAGACGACGATGTGCGCATCTGGATCAAGCTCCTGCACTCGCGCTGGAATGTCTCCCATCGGAATATGCAATCCGCCATCGATGCGCGACGTTTCGCGCTCCCAGGGCTCACGCACATCGAGCAGTTCGACCGTCTCCCCGGCCTCTAGTTTTTTCTTCAGATCTTCCGGTTGAATCTCGTAATCCATCACTCACTTCTACCAAGTTCTCCGCATCGCCTTGAGTCGATCCGCCGTCACATCCATGTCCGCCGTCCCGATCACTACGCTCTCGCAGCCGCAGAACGGACACACCGGGGCTTCCCCGTTATCCCAAAACTCCGAAATGTCCTTGAAGGTGAACTCGTGCATGCACTCGAAACAACCGCAGTGCGCGTCAGGCGAAGTCCGTTGCATATTTCCGTCGGCCATTGCAATCTCCGTGTCCAGTGGAGGTCGGGTCCCTCCTTACGCCTTGATGTTCTCCATCAACTGTTCCACTTCCCGCTTCATCTCCGCCGTTAGCGGCAGCAGAGGCACCCGCCCGTTTCCGCCGTAATAGCCATTGAGATCCATCGCATACTTCGTACCCGGAATGCTCATCTCGCCCGAAACTCGTGTTGCCGCCTTTACGATGTGCTGCTGCTTCTCTTCCGCCAGCGCATGATTCCCTGCCGCATGTGCGGCCCAAATCTCGTGACACGCTATGGGCGCCGCGTTGGCGAAGGCAAGGATTCCGCCAACCGCTCCCACGTCCAGCAGCGCCAGCAACTTCTGCGCCGTTCCCACCAGCACCTGGAAGCCAACGTTCTTCGGCTCGCCCGGCTCGTTCTTCATCCTGCCCGTAACCGGTACGCCGGCGGCAGTTATCACGGCGGTGCCCGCAATGTGCCGAGTCTTCTCCACCATGAGTTGCACTTTCTCCGTGGAGCCGCTTGATTCCTTGATGCCCATGATGTTCGTATGCTCGGCGAGTTCGATCACCACGTCCGCCGGAATGTCATACCCGGTCGCTGGCGGAAAGTTGTAGATGACAATCGGCAGTGGCGAACGATCCGCGACTGTTCTGTAATAAGCCAGCATGTTCTGCGGCTTCATCTGGCCCTTGTAGTAGTGCGGAGTGCGCACCAGCGCAACGTCGTAGCCGAGCGTGGCGGCGTACTCGGTCAGCACCAGCGTCTCGCGCGCGGACTCCGCCGCCGTTCCCGCGACCATCACTTTTTCCGGCACGGCAAATTCAATGGCGCACTTCAGGACATCGCGCCGCTCGGCGTCGCTCAGCATCACGGCCTCGCCGGTTGAGCCGAGCACTACCAGTCCGCTCACCGGAGTGAGGCAGAATTTCTCGACGTTGTGTTGCAGCTTGCGGAAATAAATGTCGCCGTTCTGGTAGAAGGGCGTGGTAATCGGCGGAAGAACTCCGTGCAGAAGCATAGTCGTCAAAGAGCCTCAAGGAAGATCCACGACCAGTTTACTACCGTTCCCGTGCCTTATTGCGAGCAAGGCGGCAGCCGAAGCCGCCGCCTTCGCAAGCAGGAATTGCCGGTTATTTCGCCTGCGCCAGAATCTCGTCAATGATCTTCGGATCGTTCGGCAGTAGTCCCACCTTTGGCAGCCGCGAAGTCATCGTGACCCAGCTTTTCTCCATCGCGAAACACTTCTTGAAGAGTGGCAGCGACTCCTGCACTTTTCCCATGTTGACCAGCGCCGCCGCGTGCCAATAAATCATCTCCGCCAGCCGGCTCTTCGGGACGCCCTCTGTGTGCGAGGCAATCTCTTCCGCCGCCGAATATTCGCGCAGAGCGCCTTCGTTGTCGTGTTGCTCCACCGCGAGATCGCCGGCATTCATGTGGTTATAGGCGCGCGACAATGCCACCAGCCGTCGCAACTCCACCAGGGGATAAGGATTGTCGTCCACGCGGACGTTGAAAATCTGGTCGTTCCATGGCTGCCCGCTCGACTTCGCCTTGACCACGATGAGCGCCGCCGACTGACGTCCGCGAAGATCGCCGCCCGCAGCCTGCGCCGCGTCCAGAGCGGCCAGCATGCGATCGGCCAGGTCGCCCTTGGTCTCGCGGAACGCCTTCGCCATCGCCGGCCAGATGCGGTCGTTGGCCATCATGTTCGCCTGCACGGCAAAGTCCTTGCCAACGCGAAAGACACTCGGCCTGTCCTTGGTGCAAGGCGCGGCCGTTCCGTACTCGACCTTCGGATCGGCTCCTCCAACCTCGTTGCCCGCCGCGTAAACATCGTTGCATCCGGTGTACGAAGCCACGTTGCCATTGGCGTCGATCATCCCAACCTGGCGCACCTCGCGTCCAGGATCGGCTGCCAGCAGGCCGCGCAGCGCCTCTGGAGCGGTTCTACCGGCTCGCATCACGTCCAGCCCAAGCTTTCCGTAACTGGGATCGACAAACGATTGCGTGGCTACCGCGCCAACGCCCGCCTTAGCCCACGGAACGATGGAGCCCACGTTGAACCAGTGCGATTGCACTGCGACGCCGATCTCACCCGTCTGCGGATCGCGCGCAACGATGGAGAAGGTATGAGCCAGCGGCCCCGGTTTCATGGGCGCTGGAGCTTTCTTGTGATCGGAAGCAAACAGGAGAGCGGCGCAGAACAAGACCGCGCAAATGGGCAATACACGTTTCCAGTTCATAGTCACCTCGGAATCCGTGCGATTGTACCGCAGGACTCAAAATGACCGGCCGTTTTCCGTGTTGATTAAAAAAGGAGGTGACGCCCCGTCACCTCCCCCCATAGCGCCCGAACCCAGAATCGGAGTGCTCTAAGGATTCGTGGGCCGTAGCATGCAGACATCATGCCCGTTCCCATCGTGTATGGGAAATTCAGAATATTTATGCGGGGAATAACGAAAACTATGGATGGGTACAGCCGCCAGATTTCTACTTCCCGCGCATCGCGCCGCCGCGAGCTTGTCCAAGAAATCTCATCACGTAGAAGTAGAGATTGATAAAGTCGAGATAGATCAGCAGTGCCCCGATGATCGCCGATTTCCATCCGCTCGGATCGTCGTCGAACTCCATGTACATGTCGCGGATATCCTGCGCGTGATACCACGTGAGATCGGCAAAGATGATCACTCCAAGGTAAGACGTAGCCCAGTACGCCACCGAAGCTTGCATCGCAAGGTTCGCCGCCGACATCAGCCCCAACCCCACCACCAGCATCATCACCATCGACCGCGTGCGGCTCAGGTCCGCATTCGAATAATGCCCGTAAAGCAACATCGTCCCAAACGTCGCCGCCGCCATCACGAACCCATAGGCAATGGCATTGGCTGGAACCGAACGCAAAAACATCGAGAACGAAACGCCATTGAAGGCCGCATAGACAAAAAACACGATGCCGGCCGTAAGCGTGTCCACCCGTGCGATGACGCGCGACAGAATCGCCACGCTGATGACCTCGAAGAGAAACAGCACCTCGAACATTGCCATGTTCCGCGCGATGAAGTCATCACCATCCGCCTGCAAAGCAATCCACCGGGCCACACACGCGCTCAGCAACAGTCCCGCCATCATCAGCAGATAAACACGCCCCACTAGATGACGCTGCTCCGCTTCCGCCTGTTTGAGATATGGATCGTTGGGAGAAATCGCGCTGGAATCGAGCGTTGTTTCTACCGCTGGAGTGGCCGGGGTATCGAGTTGTGGATCGTTCGCGAGCATAGCCGGTTATGGAACTATAGTTGGCTGTGCTTGAAATGCAAGAGTACTTCCGAGTACCGCCGTTTGCACAAGAACTCCGGGCGCGGATTTCTTGTCCCGCGCCCGGTTCATACCGCACCGCCGTGACACTCTAACTGGGTTTGCGTGGAACAATGTCGTTGTTGTTGATGTAAAACTGGGCCGAACACTGGTCGGAGCCGCAAATTACCGGGATGAGTCCGGCAATCTGTTTCCTGGTAATGAGCCCCAGGGTACAGCAGGAAGGACACGAAAGCACAGCCCAGTAAGGGTCCGACTCTTCCCCGATCTCGCCGGCGTTCTCGAGGATAAAAATCGTGCCCGGGCCCATTTGTTCCGGGATCCACTCGTTCAGGAAGTTGATCTCAGCGATCATTTTGCGCCTCCGACTTCAGGTCTATGTCGCTACACTCCGGCCGCAACGGACGGCGCCGTTGCGGAAGTTCGACGATATGCGCTTCGCGTCTCCGGGCCGCGCCGCCGCGCATGGCGCACCGGGCTTACCGGCGCCTTCCGCTGCTGCGACGGACGCTCCATCCCCGGAGCTGAGCCGCTGCGCTTGCGAAGTCCCCGCACGTCCGCTCGCACTCTCTCTACGGCATCACTGAGGCACACGGCCAGCAGTGGTTGTCGCGAGTTCTTGAGCACGTCAATGACTCCGCGTTCCGAATCCTCAAGAAAAATATGTTTGCCATCGGTCAGCAGATGGTACTTCGCGCCCTCCACCGTCTCCACCAGGCGCTGGCCCAGTTCCTTCTGGAGAAAGCGCATCACCTTGCGTACGCGTTGCAGGCTGAACCCGCGGCGTCGCAATTCTTCTATGACGGCAATTTCGGCGAGATCCTGGAATGAATAGAGGCGGCGATGGCCTTCGCGTGCGGGCACAATGATTCCGCGCTCGTCCAGCCACTGCAACTGACGCGGCGTGACGCCGGTCAACTCCACCACCTGGCGGGATGTGAACATCGTGTCCACTTCCACTCACCCCCACGCCTGTCGCGCCGGGCGCAACCTGACGATCGCCGGGGCTAAAACATTCCGCCCCTAAAATGTTTGAAACATCTTACGGCGAAATTGTCGGCTGTCAAGGTGATAACAATGATTCCTTCCGAAAGGACCTGCCACAAAGGAGCACACTCCGCACAAGGAAGACGCTTCGCGTTAGTTTGATGAATCAACTTCAATGCGGGATGAACGAGGGATGTATTTACGGTAAAAGCGCGGAGGCTGGCGCCTCAGTCGCATCCACCGCCAACGAAGTGGACGATCTCCAGTTTGTCTCCGTCGTGCAGCGGCGTATCCGCCCAGTTGGCTCGCGGAATAATGTCACGGTTCAGTTCGACGGCCACGCGGTCGCCCTTGATGCCCAGTTCGCCCACCAGCGCGTCCAGCATGGAGGCCGCCGATTCTTTCGCTTCCCCATTGATTGTGAGTTTCATTCCGAGTCGAAGATAGCAGGCGGAAGCTGACATGGGCAAACTCTGTTGCCCTTCGCAAAAAGATCCTGAACCGGATTACTCCGGCCCAGGATCATTCAAGTGAAAAATACGCACAGCAATAAAAAATTTCTCGAAAACCCTTGTCTACTGCGCGGCGGTCGCCGTCTGGTCGCCGGTCGCATTCGACATCAGCCGGATATCCACTCGCCGGTTCTCCGCGCGCCCCTTGGCCGTCCTGTTGCTGGCCTCGGGCTTATCCTTGCCCAGGCCCAACGTATAAATCTTCTGCGGAGGGACGTTATATTTCACCGCTAGGTATTGGATCACGGCCGCGGCGCGACGCTGGCTGAGTGCATAGTTGTACTGGGCGTTACCCACCGAGTCCGTGCTGCCTTCTATGACGACGATGTAGCCCTTGGTCGCGGCGATCTGCGTCGCAAGCTGGTCGAGATCCATCTTGTCCTGCTTCGTCAGGTCTGCCTTGTTGAAGCCAAAGTGAACGCTCGCCTGCGTCACGGAGTGATAGTTATCGAGATTCGCCACTCGCTGCGCCAGTCCCTCCACGGCAGTCGAGGTCGACGACGCCTGCTGCTGCGCCTGGTCAGCCTGCTGTCCGGCTGCGACCGCCTTCTGGTCCGCCTGGCCGGCTATTCCCTTGGCGTTGGCAATACCCTGTTGCGAACGGTCATCCAGGTCATGGATACCGCGCGTCGTTGCGTCGTTTCGGTCATCCAATGAATTGATCTTGTTGATAATCGGCGCCGTCTCCGCGTTGACTTTCTTCTTGGTCATGCACCCGGCGGTAAACACCATGGTTGAGGCGAGGACTGTTGCTGCAATGAGGGTACGGTTCATCTTGTGCTCCTTACGTTAGCCTGGCTTAACTTCTTTTTTCGCCCGTCGCAGGCGACCCGTATTCCTCGGAACGTTGAGCGGCGGCCGGATACACCCTATTAGTGCAAGTACCTAGCCAATCAAGGCTCAGCTTGAATTTAAACTTACGCTGATTTATCAACGACTTGCACGGCTTGTGAAGAATTGTGCCCAGTACCGGGCGCGGTCAACCGAGCAATCCGTGCCATGCGAGTAAAATTTTTACAGGGCGCACCCGGCATAAAGTTGACGCGCAACCTGCGCTCTATAACCGTTTCATGGACCTGAATCAGAAAATTCGAACCTTGCCTACCGATCCCGGCGTGTATCTCTACAAGAATGCCGAGGGCCAGGTCATCTACGTCGGCAAAGCGAAGAACCTTCGGGCACGTGTGCGGTCATACTTCGTGGAAGGCGCAGCCGAGAACGCCAAAACTGGCAGCTTGTTGCGCGAAGCTGTCGATCTCGAATACATCGTTGTTGGCAATGAGCATGAGGCCCTTGCGCTTGAAAACAATCTCATCAAGCAGAAGAAGCCGCGCTACAACATTCTTCTGCGTGACGACAAAACTTACCCCTATGTAAAACTGACCGCGGGCGAGCGCTTTCCACGCGTCTACGTGACGCGCCGTTTGCGCAAGGATGGTTCGGAGTATTACGGACCGTACTTCCCGGCCAACCTCGCCTATCGCGTCGTCGATATCGTTCACCGCCACTTCCTCGTTCCCTCATGCACCATCGACCTCACTCGCGATCACCTGCGGCCTTGCTTGCAGTACTACATCAAGCGCTGTCTTGGCCCCTGTGTCAGCAGCCTGACCACTCCGGAGAGATATGCCGAAGCCGTCCACGATGTCCGTCTATTTCTCCAGGGAAGGCATGGCGATCTCTCGAAATCGCTGACCGGGCGCATGATGAAGGCCGCCGAGGCCGAACAGTTCGAACTGGCTGCAAAGTATCGCGATCTGGTTTCCACCGTCGCGCAGTTATCCGAGAAGCAGCGCATGGATGCCGCCGAGGGCGATGACGTCGACGTGCTCAACTTCCACTTCGAGGACCATCTGCTCGCCGCCAATCTTTTTCACATGCGCGGTGGCAAGGTGCTCGACCGTCGTGAGTTTTTCTGGGAGGACCTCGGTGAGTTGGAGGGCGAGCGCGGTCTTGAAGTGGGTGAGTTCTTCAGCGCGTTGCTCAAGCAGCTTTATCTCGACTCTCAATACGTGCCGCGCACCATCTTCGTCCCCGTCGAATTCGAGGACCTCGCGGCCCTGGAAGACTTGTTGAGCGAGAAGCGTGGCGCCCGGGTGCATATTCACGTCCCGGAGCGTGGCGAGAAACGTTCCATCCTCGACCTGGTGGGCAACAACGCCAAGCAGTCTTACGACCAGCGCTTCCGCGTCGTAAAGCCGCGCACCGATGTCCTCAAGTCCGTCATGCAGGATACGTTCATGCTGCCGGAGTTGCCCCATCGCATCGAGTGTTTCGACATCTCGCACATCCAGGGCGCGGAAACCGTCGCTTCGATGGTCGTGTGGGAAGACGGCAAGATGCGCAACTCCGAGTACCGCAAGTTCATGATCAAGGGTGTCACCGGAGTTGACGATTTCGCCTCGATGCGTGAAGTCGTGACCCGGCGCTATAAGCGCGTGCAGGAAGAGAAGAACCCCATGCCGTCCCTGGTGCTGATCGATGGCGGCATCGGCCAGTTACATTCCGCCGCGGAGGCCCTGGAATCTCTCGGCCTGACCTCTCAACCTGTGGCCTCCATTGCCAAGCGTGAAGAGATCATCTATCTCTACGGCCAGGAGAATGATCCTATCGTTCTCGACCGCCACTCGCCCTTGCTGCAACTAGTCCAGCAGGTTCGCGACGAAGCGCACCGGTTTGCCGTAACCTACCATCGCAAACGCCGTCAGATCCGCGACCGCAAAACTGAGTTACGCGAAATCCCCGGCATCGGCCAAACGGCCACCCTTCGCCTGTTGCAGCATTTCGGATCGTTACAGGCCGTCAAAGAGGCGAATCTCGCCGCGCTGACCTCGGTCGTCACCAGCAAACAGGCGGAGTCGATCCTTGAGTACTTCCGCAACGCGCAGGAGAGCGGTCGCGACTGACCGGCCATTCAGGAAGTTTCCCGCATCGCGCGGCGTTCCATTTTCTGTTGCAGATAGTTCTTCACGTTTTCGGGCAGCCTGGAATTCTCCAATGCCAGCCTGCAATCCGGAGCAGTCAATCGATCGCAGATTGCTATGGCGCGTGCCAGCGGGAGGTTCTGCTGCTTCAGCAGCGCCAGTTTCACCTCCACCCGTAGCGACCATTTGGGATGGGTCGCAATCGCCGTGACCGTGTGCTCTTCCCGCTCGCCATTGAGCGACCTCGTGACGCCAGCTTCGGTCAGTCGTGGATTGTTAAGTGCCGCTTCGACTACTCGTGCGTCCGAGTCGCATAACAACGCCGAAGCCAGTTGCCCGGAGCCCTGTTTCGCAAGCGATATTCGTTCTCCGCTCGAAATGTTCTCCCCGCGCGCCAGAATCGCCTGCTCCGCCGACATCTTCAGGTCTGCCGCAGCCATCGGCATCAGCGAAATCTTCATCAATTCGAATGTGAAGAGGTGGCGCAACATCGGCAGCCAGACATAGCGTGGAGTTCTTGGGTGGGTCACGATTGCGGCAAGTACCTTGCGGTCCTTGAGCGTTTCCCGGTTCCGGGCGAGCGCTTCGAGTACTTCAGGAGGGAGATCGTGCCGCTGGAGAAGCGCAAGGGCCAGGTCTCCCGTGAACCGGCTATCTCGCACCGCTCGTAGCAGCTCATCCCGGTCTCGCGAGAGCGACATTCGCAGCAGCGGGCTGCTGCCGTCGTCAGCGTCTCCCTCAAGTGGATCTCTCGGCATCTCACGTTACCGCGGATCAGCCGTCGCCAGCTTCTCCGCCCGATATAGAGCGCCCCTGAGCGGCTTCACGGCCGACATTCGGACTCTCACGTCCGGCCGCTCGGAACGCAGCGAATTTTCGAACACCTGGCGTATTACGGCCGAGTTCTGGAATACACCGCCGGCGAGCGCAACCTGCACTACAACGCGCACCGGCCAGAGCTTTCGAACGACGATCTTCGCCAGCTTCGCCAGTTCCGATCCCGCATCCGTCAACAACTCTTGTGCTACCGTGTCTCCCGCTAAGGCCGTTTCCAGGACTACCGGAAACAGTTCGGCAAAATTTGGCGGAGGTTGAGAATTACAGAACGCCACCAGGTCGTCGCGCATCGCAAAGTGCCATGCATTCAATATATGGTGCACCAGTGACGTAGTCTGGCCGGTGTCGATGGCGCGCAGACACAAGCTGACAGCACGCCGCCCTATCCAGTATCCCGAGCCCTCATCGGAAATGACGCTTCCCCATCCGCCGGCGCGGGCGCTGTCTTGGCGTTCATTGCGCCCATAGGCGATTGAGCCCGTTCCGGCAATCACCACCAAGCCGGGCCCTCCCATGAAAGCACCGTCGAAGGCAATTTCCATATCTCCGATAACTTCAAACGGACACTTCAGCTCTGAGCGGAGAATCTCCTCCGCTTTGTCGCGAATGAGGTCGTGACCTACTCCCGCCAACCCCGCGCATACGGCGTTCAGTTCGCTCAGCGAGACTCCGGCGGCCTGGCATGCCCCGTGCATGGCTTCCAGAAGCGCCTTACGCGCCTCTTCCAGTGAAATCCGGACAAGATTGCTTGGGCCGGCGGAGAACTCGGCCAGGATCGCGCCGTCGCGGGCAACTGCACAGGCAGTCTTGCTGCCGCCACCGTCGATTGCGAGTACCAGGGCCATGGCGGACATTGTTACACATCACTTTCCTTTGTTCGAAGCACGAATCCCCTTCCCGACTCGTCATGGAAGGTACTATCGTGATTCCCATCAACCGTGGCGGATACACATTTAGCTGTCTGTCCGCGACAATGCTCCGACTCACTTTTTTCGACGGGAAAATACTCCATGGGCCTGAACGTCTTCGACCTGCTCCTGATCGCCGGATACCTCATCGGCATCACCGCCTTTGGATTACGGTTTCGCAAAAAACAACGATCGTTGCGTGACTACTTCCTCGCGGACCGTAACGTCCCCTGGTGGGCAATCTCGCTCTCCATCGTGGCCGCCGAAACCAGCACGCTCACCATTATCAGCATTCCCGGACTGGCCTTCGACACCAACCTCGCTTTTCTCCAGGTCGTCTTTGGCTACCTTGTCGCGCGCATCATCATCTCGCTCATCTTTATTCCGCAATACTTCCGCGGAGAACTCTTCACCGCTTACCAGCTCATCGACCGGCGCTTCGGACCACGCCTCCGCTCATTGACCGCGGGCCTCTTTCTCATCACGCGCGCCGCCGCGGAAGGTGTACGTGTCTTCGCCGTCGCCATCGTTGTCCGCATCGCTCTCGGCAGCCTGTTGGGCGGCGTTCACGGCGCCACCGCCGACATCATCTCCATCGCCATCGTCACCGCGCTCACCCTCATCTACACCTTTGAAGGCGGCATGACCGCTGTCATCTGGACCGACGTCGTCCAGATGGTGATCTACGTTGGCGGAACGTTGATCGGCTTCTTCACCCTTCTTCATCTGGTTCCCGGCGGCTGGTCCACCATTTCGGAAGTCGGGCACCAGGCCGGCAAATTCCGCATCTTCGACTACTCGCTCGATTTCACCCGTGCATACACATTCTGGGCGGGACTCATCGGCGGCACGTTCCTTACCACTGCCAGCCACGGCACGGACCAGTTGATGGTCCAGCGACTTCTCGCCGCGCGCAGCGAACGCGAATCGAAGCTCGCGCTGCTCTCCAGCGGCGTTGCCATTCTCTTTCAGTTCAGTCTCTTCCTCATCGTTGGAGTCATGCTGTTTGTCTACTACCACTCCGCGCAGCCCGCCACCACCTTCGCCAGTTCGGATCGCATATTTCCCACCTTCATTGTCGACAAGATGCCTCACGGCATCAGCGGACTGCTGATTGCCGCCATTCTCGCTGCCGCCATGAGCAACCTGAGCGCCGCGCTCAACTCGCTCTCATCCACATCCATCCTCGACTTTTACCTGCGTAACAAGAAGGACGTCAGCGAGAAACGGCGCATGTTCCTCTCCCGTGCGGCCACCATCGGCTGGGGGCTCGTCCTCTTCGGCCTGGCGATTCTCTCGCGCGGCGGCGGTCGTGTTGTCGAGGTTGGCCTTGCAATCGCTTCCGTCGCTTATGGCGCTCTGCTTGGTGTCTTCCTGCTCGGAACGCTGACAAAGCGTGCGAACGAGATCGGTGCGATGACCGGCATGGCGCTCGGATTCGCCCTCAATCTCTACGTCTGGCTGCGTCCTCTTCCCCATTGGGCATTGGCGGCGGCGGCGCATATCACGGGACACGTACAGGCCGGAGACAAGCTCGCGTGGACCTGGTACGTCATGCTCGGCAGCGGCGTTACCTTCGGCGTAGGTTATCTTGTTAGTCTGTTCACACCACAAACCTCCACGGGGAATCCGCAGGCATGAGCCAATCGCAACACGAACAGCCGCAACTCGTCCGCGGATTGGGCGCAAGCCACGCCACCGCAGTCGTTGTTGGAACCATTATCGGAAGCGGAATCTTCCTCGTCCCCGCCGAGATGATGCAGGCCGTCGGCTCGGCCCATCTCGTCTACCTGGCGTGGATTGTTGGCGGCACGCTTTCCTTCTTCGGAGCGCTGACCTACGCCGAGCTTGGCTCCATGAGGCCACAGGCCGGTGGCGAATACGTCTACATCCGCGACGCCTACGGCCCCATGGCGGGCTTTCTTTATGGTTGGAGTTGGTTCATCCTCGCCAAACCCGCCTCCATCGCCAGCGTCACCGCCGGCATCGTGCGGGTTCTCGGGACGTTCCAGGCGCTCAGCTTTCTACCGAACACCGCATTCACCATCGGCATTGGAGTAACCTGGGGACAACTGCTGGCGATTGCCCTCACCATCCTGATCTCGGCGCTGAATTACATCGGCATCCGCAAGGCTGGCGAATTCCAACTCTTCTTCACCGTGCTCAAGGTTGTCATGGTGTTGGGAATTGTGGTCGTCGCATTCACCGTTGCCAACGGATCGTGGCACAACTTTGCGACTGTCTTCCACGGTGCGCAGGGCGGAATCGCCGGATTCATGGCAGCCCTTGTCGCGGCTCTCTGGGCATACGATGGCTGGAACGACCTCAACATGGTCGCCGGAGAAGTCCGCAACCCGGAGCGTAGCATTCCCATCGCGCTGATCGCCGGTGTCGGAATCGTCGCCGCGCTCTATATGCTGCTCAACGCCGGAGTGCAATACGTGATGCCAGCCGCTGCCATCGCCGGTTCCGCGCGTCCCGCCTCGGACGCCATGGGTTTTGCCTTCGGACACATGGGCGCGGCCATCGTTTCGGCCGGTATGGCGCTCTCCATGATCGTCACCTTGAACGGCACCGTCATGAGCGGCGCGCGCGTTCCTTACGCCGTCGCCCGCGACCGTCTTTTCTTCCAGCGCCTCGCAGAAGTTCACCCGCGCTTCCGCACACCGTCGGTCGCCATTATTGTCCAGGCAGCGCTTTCCGTGGTTCTCCTGCTCTTTGCGGGAACCTTCCGTCAGCTTTTCTCTCTGGCGATCTTTGCCGAGTGGCTCTTCTACATGGTGGGTACAAGCACTGTCTTCGTCTTCCGGCGGCGTGAACCCGAGGCGCACCGTCCCTACAAGACGTGGGGATACCCCGTCGTTCCCGCGATTTTCATCATGGTCGCCGCGGCGCTGCTCTATTACACGTTCACCGACAATCTGCGCAACTCCGCGGCCGGAACAGCCGTGATCCTCGCCGGAATCCCGTTATATCTGTATTTCAAGCGGCGGAAGGCCAACGCCTAATCCACAGTCGTGTCGACCGTCGCCTTCGGCGCCATCCGCGCGCGCTCATAGATCTTCACATACTCACGCGCCGAGGCCGTCCACGAAAAGTCTCGTGTCATGCCATTGCGCATCAACTGTTGCCACGAGTTTTTGTCCTTGTAGGCGGCTAACGCCAGCCGCACCGTGTCAAGCAGGGCCTCACCTGAATATTCCGTGAACTTGAAGCCCGTGCCTTTACCATTGCGACCGTCCCAGGTCTCAATCGTGTCGTCGAGTCCGCCCGTCGCTCGGACCACCGGCACCGTGCCGTAGCGCAGGCTGTAGATCTGGTTCAGCCCGCAAGGCTCGTAGCGCGAGGGCATCAGGAACATGTCCGCACCCGCCTCAATCTTGTGCGCCAGTGAATTGTCGTAGGCGATCTTGACCGCCATCTTTTTCGGATACTGCTTATTCAGTCGCCGGAACAGGTCTTCGTACTCCTTGTCGCCCGTCCCCAGCGCCACGATCATCAGCTCTTCGTGCGCCAACCGGTCGGCAACGTGCGATATCAAATCGAATCCTTTTTGTGCTGCAAATCGCGACACGATACCGATCAGCGGCAGAGTATTACTGTCGTCCAGCCCAAATGCCCGCAGCAGATCTTTCTTGTCCTTCTCTTTACCCGCAAGATTTCCAGCCGAATAGTGCGCAGCAATAAACGAGTCTTGTTCCGGGCACCACTCGTTGTAATCCACGCCATTCAGAATTCCCGCGATCGACTGCGCGCGGCTGTGCAGCACGCCCTCCAGTCCAAACCCATACTCCGAGGTCTGAATTTCCTGCGAATACCTGCGGCTCACCGTCGTTATGAAATCCGAATAGAGCAGTGCTCCCTTCAGGAAATTCACTTTCCCGTAAAATTCCAGCTTCGAGATCGTGAACAAATCCCACGGCAGCATCAACAGCGGCAAAATGTCCGATGGAAATAGTCCCTGGTAACCGATATTGTGGATAGTGAACACCGTGCGGACTTCGGCGAACGCTGGGTCTTCCGCGTAGAGAGTCCGCAGCAGCACCGGGATCAGCGCCGATTGCCAGTCGTGGCAATGGAAGACGTCCGGCACGCCAAGGATCTTGCTTGCCTCCAGGACGGCTCGGCTGAACAGCGCAAAACGTTCCGCGTTGTCGCGATAATCGCCAAGCGAAGTCCCATACAGTGCATCACGATCGAAGTATGGCGGATAATCAATGAAATAGAATTGAACTCCGGAGATTACGCCGCCATCGAGGACCGCGCAGAAGCGGTACTGGTCGTCGAACGGCACGGTTACACTGCGGAGCACCGTGACTGGGTTTTCCAGCTTGGTCTGGCGATATTTGGGAACGAAGACGGAAACCTGGTGTCCGAGTTGCGCCAGAGCGCCCGGTAGCGCGCCCACCACGTCCGCCAAGCCGCCCGTTTTGGAGAACGGAACGCACTCCGAAGCAGCGAAGGTAATTCGCATGCAGAATCCTCCGGTTGAAATTCCATGCCTGGCCGGACGGTAAAATAGCCGGCTGGCGATGGCGGCCAAAGAGCAAGCGTTCGAGTCTACCCACGGAAGGGATGATGGTCAAACGTGTCCAGGACAACCATGACGAGCACCGATCTCAAAAGCTATAGGAAACCGAAACTCGGCCAGAACTTCCTCGTTGATCCTAACGCGATGGAGCGCATCGTTAACGCGCTCGGTGATATTTCTCAGACCACCGTGGTCGAAATTGGGCCAGGTCGCGCCGCCCTGACCGATTTGATCGCACCGCGCGCCGGACGCCTCATCGCCGTGGAACTCGATCGAGTCCTTGCCGCGCAGTTGCGTATGAAGTTCACGCCGCTCAAGAATGTCGAAATCCTCGAAGCCGACATCCTTGCCGTTGACTTCGCCACCGTCCTCGGCGCGCAACCCGGTCCACTCCGCGATCTGCGTCCTACCGGACTGTTGCGGGCCCATGTCATCGGCAACCTGCCCTACTACATCACGTCTGACATTCTGCTCCACCTCTTCCGTTTCCACCAGCGCATCGATTCCATCCTCATCATGGTGCAGTTGGAGGTTGCCGAGCGCATCGCGGCCCCGCCCGGCAGCAGCGACTACGGCATCCTCTCCGCCACCACCCAGATGTACGGCTCCGTGGAGCAGTTGTTCACCCTGCCACCTTCCGCCTTTTCGCCGCCGCCCAAGGTCCACTCGGCTGTGCTGCGCATCGGCATCGCCCCCCGATTCGACGAACTGCATGTGCCGGAAGAGGACTTTATTTCGTTCCTGCGGGGCATTTTTGCAATGAAACGCAAAACCCTCATCAACAATCTGAGGGACAATTACTCGCAGCAGGCCATTCGCAATGCGTTGGCAAAGGCCAGTCTCGACACAAGTATTCGCGCCGAGGCCATGACGCTCGAGCAGACGGCAGCCCTCTATCGCGCGCTGCACGAACAGTCTGTCTAATCGCACGCGCGATTGAACTGGAGGTAAAAATGATCACAGCGGTTCGACATCCGGCAGTCGCCGGCCAGTTCTACCCGGGCGACCCAGAGCAGCTCCTCCGTGACGTTCGCCGTTACTCCACCGCGCCAGGCGATAAGCTTCACGCACGCGGCTGCGTCGTCCCGCACGCCGGATATATGTATTCCGGCCATGTCGCCGGCGCCGTCTTCGGACGCCTCGCACTGCCATTGCGTTTCATCATCCTCTGTCCGAACCACACCGGCTTTGGCGAACCGCTCGCCGTCATGAGCCAGGGCGCCTGGCTGACGCCGCTCGGCGAGGCAACCATTGACACTGAGCTTGCCGAATCGCTGAAGAAAGACCTTCCGCTGCTCCGCGAAGACTCGCTCGCCCACCGTTCCGAACACGCTCTCGAAGTGCAGCTCCCCTTCCTGCAGGAGTTATCTCCTGGCTTCACATTTGTGCCCATCACGGTTGGAACCGGCCAGTTCGAAGTGCTTTCGGCGCTCGGAATCGTAATTGCCAAGGTAATCGCAGCGTCAGGCAGCGACGTTCTCGTGGTCGCGTCCAGTGATATGAACCACTACGAGAGCGACGAAGAGACGCGCGTGAAGGATGCACTGGCCATCGAACAGATGCTTACGCTTAATCCCCGCGGACTCTACGACACCGTCAAGTTCGAACACATCAGCATGTGTGGATATGGTCCGGCGGTCGCCATGCTCACCGCTGCGCAGCGTCTGGGAGCCACGCGCGCGGAGCTTATCAAGTACGCCACCTCGGGTGACGTCTCCGGTGACTACGACGCCGTCGTTGGTTACGCCGGTATCGCCGTTCTCTAGAAATTTCCGCGCAAAGAAACAGGGCAGCCGCAAAGGCTGCCCATGATCCTCGACGGCCTGCTGCTAGTGCCCGCGTCCTCCACCACCATGCGGCGCGCTCGCATGACCACCGCCTCCAACCCGCCCCATTGACGGAGCGGACATCCGCATTGGCGGTGCAGACATGCGCATCGGCGGTGCACTCATCCTCGGCGCGGCTTGGAAGTGCGGCGCGGGTGGCGCTTCCGTCCTTGGCGTCGGCGCAGGATTCATCCGCGGCGCAGGCCGCGATGGCGGTGTCACTCTCGGTTCGGACCGTTGCGAAGGCTGCGGCACGCTCGGTGTCACTCTCGGACTCTGCCTCGGCGTTCCTCCGTCCGTCCGCACAATGGGTTGTGCCGGGTGCATAACCGGCGGCACAACGCCCTGCCTGTTGCCCGGCGTCACCACCGTGCGTCCCGTCGGAGTGCCACGTCCCTGTCCTTCACCAACCCTGGGCGGAATCGGCACACCACCTGGTCCGCGACGCACCGGGTTATCCACTGGCCTGCGTCCCGTTCCCAGCACGACAGTTGGTCCATGATTACGATTCGGCGGAGTCGGCGGTACGAATCCCAAAGGCCTGTTGTAGATCACCGGCGAGGAGTACCAGTTGTAGTAGTTCCCTCCCGGACGCCAGTACCAGCCACCGCCGCCATTCACGTAGACCCATGAGCCGTAGCGATACGGCGTCCAACCCCACGGATACTGCGAAATGAACACCCAGCCGCTGCCGGGATAGAACGACCACGCGCCATATCCGAACGGATCCCACGATGCGTCAAACCCATACGGACGCCACATCCAGCCGTAGCCCGGCACCATGGAATAGCCACCGTAGTATGCCATGTCGCTCATGCCGTAAGAATACGGTCCGCCGTAGCGCGAGTTCGAATACTTGTACGCATCGGAGTTCGCGTATTGGTCGCGATACTGTTGTCGCTGTTTATCCCACGCATCCAGGTCATCCGGCACGATGTTCTTTGCCAACTCATACTTGCCGGGCGAATCGACGTTCAGCGTCAGCGTATCGCCCTTGCCCACGGAAACGTCGTCCGCGGAGCCTTCCAACTTCACTTCGCCCTTGAACACGGCGACCTCTGTTCTGTCGTCGGTTACGTCGAGCCGGAAGTGCGAGGAGCGCGGCAGCGCGAAACTTTCGTTGTTTGCCGTGACGCGGAAATCGTCATTTCCCTTCAGCCGGATGTCGAAATAGACGAGGCCGCGGGTTATCTCGATCAGCGAAACTTTGTCACCGGCGCTGGTGAGCGCCATGTCGCGGAAGACTACTTCTCCCGGTCCGGCCAGTCGCAGCGTGCTGCCGTTCTCGAACTCGACCTCCACCCGGTCGTTCGCGTTATCGGAGACCAGGCGGGTGCCTTGCGTGATCGGCATGTTGACGATGGCCCGTTCCAACCCCACGCCCGTGTTGCGGTCAATCGACACCGAACCATCCACGTAGCTCAGGCGGACGATACGCGCGTTGGATGCAAATGCCGGCAGCGCCAGAAAGAAACTGACGAAGGCGGCGACGAGAGCGGTCACTACTTTACGGTTGCGCATGGCAACCTCCCAGGATTGCTCCTGCTTATTACAAGCTCAATTCTATGCAATAGTTGCGCCAAGGTGCTATTTTTTCCGCCGCAACCGGCGCCGCGCTATTTCGGTAGGGAATCCAGCATACGGCGGATTCGCTGCTTGGAGATGTTCATCGTCACCGGGTCATTCAGTATTTCCGTGAATTCTGGCTTTAGCACCTGGAGTTCCACCAATTCATGATCCTTGTTCATCTCTTCCATGCTCTTCAGCAGCGAGTCCACTCCCAGCTTGTCGTAACGCATGGCGTAGCGTAGACGGTTTCCCATCTCGAACGTGGTCGACATTCCCTGGAAGAGCTCCACCATGTCCATCATTTTGGGGTTCATCGACCAGTTGAATGTTGTCTTTGTGATCTTTCCCCCGTCCGCATATGTCAGTGTCTTGTCGCCCGTGTTGGCAATCTTGCCCCGGAAAGAAAAATTTCCCTGGAAGTAGTTCAGCTCCTTAGCCAAGCTGAAGATTTGCTGAACGTTCTGCTGAGACATCGTGAAACGGACCACCATCGGATCGGACGGCTGTTCTCCCGGATCACTATGCGCCCGTGAGCGATAGACTGCGTTCCCCGCCCTGTCGACCGTCACCTTGTACCATTCCGGATTTGCCGCCTTCCAGTTCAGTTCGAAGCTGACCTTAGGCGCCGGGGCGCTCGCTGGCGTCTCATCGGCTGATCCGGTCTGTGCCTGTAACCAGGGTGCCGAAGAAAGTAACAATGTACTCAGAAGAAAAGAGCGCAAAAGAAAACGTAACCACTTCATCGTGAATGTGTACCCCGGCAAGAATACCTGCGAGACATTACCGCGACGCCACTTGCTGCTGCAGCGTTGCCGCCGTGTGAATGTGACAAATGGCGATCGCCAGTGCGTCGGAAACGTCGGCCGGCTCCGGCACTTCGGCGAGTTTCAGCAGGCGCGTCACCATTACCTGTACCTGCTGCTTCTCGGCTCTGCCGTAGCCCACCACCGCGGACTTGATGGATAGTGGCGAATAGGCCACCACCGCCAGTCCGCAGTGCGCCGCTGCCAGCATTGCCACTCCACGCACGTGTCCCAGCTTCAATGCGGACTTCGCGTTCGCCGCGTAAAAGACATCCTCAATGGCCACCACGTCCGGCTCGCACTCGGCCATCACGTCCGTCAGGCGTTCGAAAATGCGTCTCAGGCGAATCTCCAGCGGCTCGCGTGTCGAGAGCTTGATCGCTCCCGCCGACACGTACTTGAGTTCTTTTCCGGGTTCCTGCTCTACAACGCCGAATCCCGTATACTCGCCGCCGCAGTCGATGCCCATGACGCGCATGGGGAAAGTGTAGCCGATTTCCCAGCGCCGAATGGCCGGATTCGTAAGCCGCGTCCTAGCAACACCTTGGACGCCGCTCGCGCACGCCGTTCGTTTCGCGAAGATAGTGCGCGTAAGCTTCGCGCGAATTCGCCATCCCGTGCGACGCAAGGAAGCGCGCGTAGGCATTTTCGTCGAAGATCTCCCGCAGTGCCATCATCACCACCCTCGACGCCTCGCGCATCGTTTTTCCCGCCCGCAGAATACGCTCTCTCATTCCGCCTCCGAGTACCGTGTCTGCACGAACGGCGTCTCGCTCACCGTCGCCTCTTTTCGCCCGCTCACCACCCGCTCCCACTCCAGCACTGACTCGGCCAGCACCATCACTACCAGCACCACCAGCGCTCCGGTGATCACCGCATCCAGCCGGTCGTTGAAGATGAGTCGCGACGTTTCGCCCGTCTGGATTGCCTGCTTCGCCAACGATTCGGCGTGTGCCAGGAAACCGATTCGCGGGTTCGGATTGAACATCTTCTGGTACGACGCCGTGAACGTCACCATTACCAGCCACACCAGCGGCGCCAGCGATACCCACGCATAGCGCGCTTTTCCCGACTTGATGATGATCGTCGTCGCCACGCACAGCGCCACCGTAGCCAGCAGTTGATTCGCGATCCCGAATAGCGGCCACATCGAATTGATTCCGCCCAACGGGTCCCGCACACCCATCCACAGGAAGTATCCCCACAGACCTACGATGATCGCGCTCGTCGCTATGATGCTTGGATACCAGCTCGTCCGTCCCAGCGGCTTCCAGACGTGTCCCAGTCCGTCCTGTAGCATGAAGCGTCCCACCCGCGTCCCCGCGTCCAGAATCGTCAGGATGAACAGCGCTTCGAACATTACGGCGAAGTGGTACCAGATGCCCATCAGCGCTTCGCCGCCGAGGGTATGCGAAAAGATGTGTGCCATTCCTACCGCGAACGCCGGCGCACCGCCCGTCCGATTAAACAGCGTCTGCTCGCCTACCGACTTGGCCAGCGCCGCCATCTGATCAGCCGTCACCGGGAAGCCCCACGACGTGATCGTCGCCGCTGCCGTTGTCGCGCTGCTGCCCACGATGCCCGCCGGGCTGTTCACCGCGAAATACACACCGGGGTCCAGTACGCACGCCGCAATCATCGCCATGATCGCCACGAACGACTCTGCCATCATCGCGCCGTAACCCACCAGTCTCGTCTCTGTCTCTCGCTGCACCAGCTTCGGCGTCGTACCGCTGGAGATCAGCGCATGGAAACCGCTGATCGCTCCGCAGGCTATCGTGATGAACGCGAACGGAAAGATTTTTCCCGCGAAAACCGGCCCTGTTCCGTCCATGAACCGCGTCATCGCCGGCATGTGGAGCGTCGGACGCAGCGCCACAATCCCGACCGCAAGAATCGCGATCGTTCCCAGTTTCACGAACGTGCTCAGGTAATCGCGAGGCGCCAGCAGCAGCCACACCGGCAGCGCCGATGCCGAAAATCCGTAGACGATAATTGCAATCGCCAGCGTCGGCGCCGTGAAAGTAAACCACGACGCATAAGCCGAGTGCGAAATTCCCTGCCCGCCGACGATCGCCGCCAGCACCAGGATGAACCCGATCGATGAAGTCTCCAGCACCTTGCCTGGCCGCAGATGCCGCAGGTAGACACCCATCAGGACCGCGATTGGAATCGTCGCCGCGATCGTGAACGTTCCCCAGGGACTTCCCTTCAACGCGTTCACTACGATCAGCGCCACCGCTCCCAACATGATGACGATGATCGCCAGCACCGCTACGAACGCCACTAGTCCGCCAATGCGTCCGATCTCCGCCCTCGCCATCTCCGTCAGCGATTTCCCATCTCTCCTCACCGACATGATCAGGATCACGAAGTCCTGCACGCAGCCGCCCAGCACCGCTCCCACTACAATCCACAGCGTCCCCGGCAGATACCCGAACTGCGCCGCCAGCACCGGCCCTACCAGCGGTCCCGGCCCGGCGATTGCCGCGAAATGATGTCCGAAAACGACCCATTTATTCGTCGGTACAAAATCGCGGCCGTTCTCCAGCCTCTCCGCCGGAGTCGCTCGCATCGCGTCCAGCGTCAACACTTTCGCCGCAATGAACTTGCTATAGAAGCGGTATCCAATCGCGTACGTACACAGCGCGGCCATCACCAGCCACATCGCGTTGATCGACTCGCCGCGGCGGAAGGCAATCGTCGCCAGCGACAGGGCTCCAAGTACGGCTATTGCGCACCAGACCACGAATAGGGTCAGCTTTCTTAGCATGCGTGAACCTTTTTGGCTGAAAGATGGAGAACACCAGAATGCGGCATTCCCGGCTGGTCGAACATTCTCTGGAAACGAAGCGCAAGATGCAACGGCGAATCACACGCCTCAATGTGACGTTGATGATTCTGCCCGCTTCGCCTATGCCATCCACTTCGGCAGCCTTCCCGTAACCATCAACCCGAGCATTCGGAAGTCGCTGATGAATGACCACCACGGATGCCCGAATGTTGCAGGTTTGTTTTTCTCCATCCCGAAGTGGCCTGTCCACGCAAATCCGTATCCGATCACCGGCCATAGCAGCGCGTACCACGAGTGTCCGCTTGCCACCGCTGTCGCGGCAACCGCCAATCCAAGCATCGTGCCCGTTGCGTGCATCATACGGTTGGCGCGGTTCGAGTGTTGTGTGAGATAGAAGCGAAAGAATTCGTCGTACGAGTGGAAACGGCGCTCGGTCATCTTTTCCCCACGTCCCCTGGCTTCGCCGCCAGGGCCGCAGAATCATACCGCAACCCGCGCTGTCCCGGAATGTCCAAATGCAGCAAAGCCGCCCGTGGAGGGCGGCCTGCCGCAAACTTTCTTGCTCTTACATTTCGCTTGTCATGATGAACAACGGTTTCATCTCGAAGCTCTTGTAATACGGACGCAGCCGGTCGGTGTTGTAGTGTTCTTTCACGTTCACGACCTTCTTCGTCGCCGTCACTGCCGTGATCGGGATGTTGTCGTAGCGTCCGTTCTTCAGCACCACCAGCCTTCCGTGGACGTTGTGGATCAGCAGGTCGAGCGCGAGGTTGCCGTATGCCATCGGCACAATCGAATCGATTGCGTCCGGATCGCCGCCGCGAACGATATACCCGAGCCTTTGCGTGATGCACTCGATAGGCTTGCCGCCGTTGTACTTCGGTGAAAGATCCCTCAGTTGGGCAGCCACGATTTCACCTATACCGCCAAGCTTCTTGTGCCCGAACGCGTCCGTCGTCTCCTCCTGGAAGATCATCTCGCCGCCTTCGAACATCGCGCCCTCGGACACCAGCACGACGGAATATCTGCTTGGATTTTTATTCCGGTCGGCCACCAGCAACTCCGTCAGCCGCTCGATGTTGAACTTATATTCCGGAATCACGCATCGGTGCGCCGCTCCAGCCATCGTCGGCAGCATCGCCGTAAAGCCCGCATACCGGCCAAAGACCTCCATCACCAGGAAGCGCTCATGCGATCCCGCCGAGGTCCGCAGGCTGTTCGCCGCTTCAATCGTTCTCGTCACGCACGTACTGAATCCGATGCAATAGTCCGTGCCCGGAACGTCGTTGTCCATCGTCTTCGGAATCGCGACGACCTTCACGCCCTCCTGAAAGAGTCGCACGCCATAGCTCAGGGTATCGTCGCCGCCAATCGGAATAAGGTATTCGATGCCAAGCCATTCCAGGTTCTTCAGAACCTCCGGCGTAAGGTCATTAACTTCCTCGTTGTACTTGTCCCTGAGATGCGCTGGCACGTTCTCCCTGCGAACCTTGCTCGGATTGGTGCGCGAAGAATGCAGGAACGTTCCGCCCGTGCGTCCCGCGCGGTTCACAATTTCCTCATTCAGCAGCCGGCAGTGGTCGCTGTTGTCAACGTCCTTATCGCGAACCATGTCAACCAATCCCGCCCAGCCACGCCGGATACCCATCACCTGGTATCCCTCACGCAGCGCCCTGAACGTAACCGAGCGAATCGCCGGATTCAGCCCCGGAACGTCGCCACCTCCCGTCAAGATTCCGATGATGCCCTTTTTGCCGTTAATTGCCATGTTTTTCTCCGATGTGATGTGTCCCTGAAGCCGAGCAGCCACGCGGCCCGCGTGCCGGAAGGCTTTTCCTCTTCAACTCCAAACCTTATCATTACGCTACACCCTTTTCTGTGACATCCGTCGCACGATTCGGGCTTCTGGCCGGCTTCCACCTTTGTTGCCGTTGACGCCGCCTGCCCACCGGATATACGCTGCCGTCCTCCGTGTACAGGTCTTGTGCACGCTTGTTACCTGAAATCTAGCCAGGAGAATCCGATGTCCTTATGGCGGCAGTTTCTGTTCGTTCTGGCGCTGGTCTCCATCTCCGGCGCCGCGACGCTTTTCGGCCAGTCGCAACCGCTCTCGGACCGCGTGGTTGCGTATCACATCGACGCCACGTATCATCCGGCCAACCACTCGCTCGATGCCATCGAGACGCTGACCTATACCAATAAAACCGGGCAACCGCTCGACACCTTTCCTTTCCATCTCTATCTCAACGCCTTCCAGCCCAAGTCCTCCTTCATGCGCGAGGACCAGATGGGCGGCACGCGCGACCTCGGCAGCGGCTTCCACTGGAAGAGCAAGTACTTTGGCGAGGACAAGGTCAAGTCTTTCGTTGTGGAGGGCATGGGCGACCTCACCAGTCAGATCCAATTCATCTCCCCCGACGATGGCAATCCCAACGACCGCACCGTCTTCCAGGTAAAGCTGCCGAAGCCGATTCCGCCTAACGGGACTGTCACTTTCAAAATCGCCTTCCATGACCAGTTCCCGCAAGTCGTGGCGCGCAGCGGTTACAAGCGCAATTTCATCCTCGGCGGGCAATGGTTCCCCAAGGTCGGCGTCTGGTGGCACGGCGCCTGGAACTGTCACCAGTATCACAACACCACCGAGTTCTTCGCCGACTTCGGCACATTTGACGTCAACCTGACGCTGCCGTCTAACTTCAATGTTGGCGCCACCGGCGTCCAGACCGCCGAGAAGGCCAACTCCGACGGCACCAAGACACTCACCTTCCACGCCCAGGATGTCATTGATTTCGCCTGGACGGCCGATCCGCACACCAGGATCGTTGAAAGTCAGGTGAACCTCTCCACCGGCCCCGTCAAGATCCGCATGTTGATGCAGCCCGGTCACATGGCCAGCGCCCCGCGCTATCTCCAGGCGCTCAAGGGCACCATGAAGCTCTTCGACGAGTGGTACGGCCCTTATCCCTATCCGCAGATCACCGTCGTCGATCCGCCTCACGGCGGCGAAGCCGCCGGCGGCATGGAGTACCCGACCTTCATCACCGCCGACACCACCTGGTGGATGCCTAAGTCCATACACGAACCCGAAATCGTCGTCGCCCATGAGTACGGTCATCAGTACTGGTACGCCATGGTTGCCACCAACGAGTTCGAGGATGCGTGGCTCGACGAAGGCATCAATAGCTACTCCGAAGCCAACGTGATGAAAGCCCTCTACGGACGTCGCCACAACATAATCGACGCCCGCATCGGCACCATCGGTGACCGCTCCATGCAGCGCGTATCCTATCTCGCCGATGCCGACATGGACCCGATCTCCCGCATGGCCTGGGAGTTCTCCTCCTATCAATCGTACGGCTCCATCACCTACGGCAAGACCGCGACCATGCTCTTTACCCTCCAGCACTTCATCGGTAAAGACACCGTGCAGAAAGCGCTGCATGTGTACTTCATGAAATATCGATTCCAGCACCCCGACGGCCAGGACTTCATGAACACCGTCAGCCAGGTCGCCGGCCAGAACCTCGACTGGTACTGGAACCAGGCCGTCAACGGCACGCAGACTCTCGACTACAGCGTTCTCTCCGCTCGCTCCCTCCGTACCGACTGGTACGAGAAGAATCCTCCGCCGGCCAAGAAGGGCGTGACCATGTATCGCAACTACGTCACCGTCCGGCGCATCGGTTCGTTCATCATGCCCGTCACCCTCCAGGTGAAGTTCGATGACGGCGAGACTGTCCGCGTCCAGTGGGATGGGCAGGATCGCTGGCACCGCTTCATGTGGGAGAAAAAAGCAAAGCTCGTCTCCGCTGAAATCGATCCCGATCACAACATCTATCTCGATCGGAATCGCTTTAACAACAGTTGGACGGCAAAACCCGACACTCTCGCCACTCGCAAGGTCACCTTCTACATCGCGTACCTGAAGCAGTGGTTCGAGATGATGGTCGCGTGGTTGGCATAGGAGGATGGAGATGAACGAAAAAGGATTTGTCCGCAGGGGAGCTGCTCTCGTTTGGCGCCACCAGCGTCTTGTCTGGTGGATCTTTGTCGTCAACTACATCCTCGCGCTTCTGGCCACGTTGCCCGAGCGCATCGCCATCGGCAAGGTGCTCAACGGCAGCCTTGCCGCCACGCCGCTCCTGGTGAACCGCTTCGACATCAGCGCGCTCGCCGAGCTCTTCATGCGAAGGAACGTTCCCATGGCGGCTCTTGCTTCAGCCTCCGTGTCGGCGGCCTTTGTCTTTCTCATCTACATGGTCTTCCTCGACGGCGGCATTCTCACCGTCTACCTTCAGGATCGCAAACTGTCGAAGGCGGAATTTTTTGAGAATTGCGGCGCTTTCTTCTGGCGGATGATCCGCCTCCTGTTGTTCTCTATCGTGCCCTTCGGCATTCTCGCGGCGCTCTATAATGCGCTCAACAAGTGGAGCGCCCGTCTCAGTCGCGACGCCTCGCCCGAAAAGCTTGGCTTCTGGGTACTGGTGATCGGCGGATTCCTCGTCCTTCTCGTCTTCCTCTACGTCCGCCTCTGGTTTGATATCGCCCAGGTGCGGGCCGTAGCGCAGGACGAGCGCGGCATGTTCCGCAACATCCTTCGCTCGTTCGGCATCACCGTGCGCTCATTGCCTTCGCTCGTCTGGATGTACTTCCGCATCAGCCTCGTTGCCTGGGCCGTGCTGTTCGTCGGCTTATGGATCTGGCTGCACCTGCCGCACGCCGCCGTGGGCCGCTCTATGGTGCTCCTTGAGATCGTGTTGCTCGTGCAGATCGCGACTCGGCTCTGGCAGCGCGCCAGCGCCATCAACTGGTATCACAAGTACGCGGCTGATCACCCCGTGGTCGCCGTTGAATTCACCACGCCTACGCCTGCCGAGATCGTCGAACCGCCCGCCGGTTCCGCGTCCCCGGCGCCGGAAACACAATCGTAGGCTCCAGACAGACCAAAGGCGCGGATCGTCTCCGCGCCTTTTCTGACTTTCAAATCATCGCATTCGTGACCTCTACTGCTTCTTCACCCGCAGGTCGTGTCCTGTCATCTCCTTCGGTTGAGGAATACTGAGCGCGCCCAGGATTGTCGGCGAGATATCCTGCAATGCTCCGTCACCCCGCAACGTAAAGCTCTCCGCATCTTCCGCAACATAAATAAACGGTACGGGATTCGTTGTGTGTGCCGTCTGTGGCCCGCCCGTCGCCGGGTCGATCATCTGCTCCGCGTTGCCGTGGTCTGCCGTCACCAGCATTGCGCCGCCCTTGCGCTTCACTGCGCGATAAATCTCGCCCAGGCATGCGTCTACCGTTTCCACGGCTTTTACCGTTGGCTCGATCTTTCCCGAGTGCCCCACCATGTCCGCGTTTGCGAAATTCACCACCATTACGTCGAACGTTCCTTCCTCCACCGCTTTCACCACGGCTTCGGCAACTCCCGCCGCGCTCATCTCCGGTTTCAGGTCGTATGTCGCCACCTTCGGCGACTGCACCATGATACGGTCCTCGCCCGGAAACGGCTTCTCCACTCCGCCGTTGAAGAAGTACGTCACGTGTGCGTACTTCTCCGTCTCGGCCACGCGCAGATTGCGCATGTTGACGTTGCTCATCACGTTCGCCAGGATGTTCCCCAGCGACTCCGGTGGAATCATCATCGGCAGCGTGAACTTCGGGTCGTACTGCGTGAAGCACACGTACTTCAGGTTCTTCGGAACCTCGCTGCGCGGAATCGTCTCATCGAGCGCTTCCCATGAGTCCAGGTTGCGCCCACCGTCGGCCGTCAATCCGCTCTCGCGAGCCAGGCAGCGCGTGATCTGACGTGCACGGTCGGCGCGGAAGTTGAAATTGATCACCACGTCTTCGTCGCGAATCGTCGCAACCGGCTCACCCTTCGCGTCTACGCACACAAACGGCATAATGAATTCGTCCGTCACGCCCTTGTTGTAGGACTCCTTCGCCCCCTGCACCGCATCCCCGTACGCTCCGCCCTCGGACTTCCCGTGCACCATTGCATCGAACGCCTTCTTCTGGCGGTCCCACTTCTTGTCGCGATCCATCGCGTAGTAGCGTCCGCTCACCGTTGCGACTTTCCCCACGCCGTATTCGCGCATCTTCTGCTGCAACTGCTCGATATAGCCCGCGCCTGATGTCGGCAGCGTGTCGCGTCCATCCATGAAGCAGTGCACGAACAAGCGTTCCACGCCGTTCATCTTCGCCATCTTCAGCAGCGCGTAGAGATGGTTCTGGTGCGAGTGCACTCCGCCGTCGGAAAGCAGCCCGCACAGATGCAGCCTCCGCCCGTTCACCTTTGCCGCGTTCATCGCCTCCAGCAGCGTCGGGTCCTTGGAGAACTCTCCCTTCTCGATCATCAGGTCGATCTTCGTGATGTCCATGTAGACGACCCGGCCCGCGCCAATATTCAAGTGGCCGACTTCGCTGTTCCCCATCTGTCCCGTCGGCAGCCCGACGAACCGCCCGCTCGTATGTATCAGCGTGTTCGGAAACTCCATCAACATTTTGTCGTAGTTCGGCTTGCGCGCCAGCGAGATTGCATTGGCCTTCGATGGCGGAGCATACCCCCAGCCATCCAGAATGATCAGTATCAACGGCTTCGGCTTTGGCATCTTTTCCCTTCAGATAAAAATTTCCGCAAGGCAGGTGTGTGCAATTTGATGGGACCGCCGGGTGAACCGTCGCTTACTTCTTGGGCTCGGTCTCGTTCGGGTTTTCGTCGTTGAGCTGCTTCAGAACGTCACCCAATCGTTCTTCAATCTCAATCCGCTTGGCCTCGTACTTCGCCGAGGAAGCCTGCATCACTTCCTGCATGATGACCGGCATCTTCGCCAGGAAGTGTTGTCCAGCCGGCGACGAGTAGAACGCGACTGCGGCATCCACGTCGCCCTTCGTCAGGTGACGCCGGTAGATGTCCGTCAGCATCGACATCATCTCGTCGCGGCTCACCGCGTGCATTGCTTCGTCGATCGCCGCATCGATCTTCCTCAGACTCTTCTCCGGCGTATTCGGATGCTCGCGCAGCCACGAATCGCGCATCTGCTGTTTGATCTGCGACGCAATCATATTTGTCGACGCATCGATCTGCTCGCTCGCGTGCATCACTTCCATCAGCTTCATCACGGATTCTCGCGATGGAGCGTTCGCCGGAAAATCCTGCGCGAACAGCGGAACCGCCATCACGATCATCGCCAACACAACCGTGCCAAGTCTCTTTTTCATCTTCATCGCCGCGTTCCGCCCTTCGTTCCCCCTGGGACGCCGTATCTCCACGGCGTCCCTTCGGGAAATGTAATTCGCAATTACTCCCCAGCTTTTTCCATCAGTTCGCCGTTATAGTTCAGCGCGGTCAATCCGAGGAAGTTCGCTCCCGCTCCGAGTTCTTCCTCGATGCGCATCAGTTGGTTGTACTTCGCGATGCGGTCCGTCCGGCTCGCCGAGCCCGTCTTGATCTGGCCCGTACCCGTCGCCACCGCCAGGTCGGCGATGAACGTGTCTTCCGTCTCGCCCGACCGGTGCGATATCACTGCCGAATACCCGTTGCGACGCGCCATCTCGATTGCGTCCAGCGTCTCCGTCACCGTGCCGATCTGGTTGACTTTGATCAGGATTGAATTCGCCACGCCCGAGTCGATACCGCGTGCCAGCAGCGCCGTACTCGTCACGAAAATGTCGTCGCCCACCAACTGGATCTTCTTGCCGAGTTCGTCCGTCAGCAGCTTCCAGCCTTCCCAGTCATTTTCTGCCAGTCCGTCTTCCAGTGAGACGATCGGATACTGCCGCGCCCAGTCCGCATAAAACTTCACCATCTCCGCGCTCGTCTTCACCGACTTGTCGCTCTTCTTGAAGATGTACTTGCCGTCCTGGAAGAATTCGCTGCTCGCCGGGTCCAGTGCAATGGCGATTTCCTCGCCCGGTTTGTACCCCGCCGCCTGGATCGCTTCCAGGATGACCTCGATCGCTTCCACGTTCGCCTTCAGCGACGGCGCGAATCCACCTTCATCGCCCACCGCCGTGTTGTAGCCCTTCTTCTTCAGCACCGACTTCAGCGCATGGAACGTTTCCGCTCCCCAGCGCAGCGCCTCTGTAAACGATGGAGCGCCCACCGGCATCACCATGAATTCCTGGAAGTCCACGTTCGAATCCGCGTGTGCGCCGCCGTTGATGATGTTCATCATCGGGCACGGCAGAATATTCGCATTGATGCCGCCCAGGTAGCGGTAGAGCGGCTGCTCGTAGTAATTCGCCATTGCGCGCGCCGTCGCCATGCTCACCGCCAGGATCGCATTCGCCCCGAGCTTGCCTTTGTTATCGGTCCCGTCCAGTTCGATCATCTCGCTGTCGATCTCTGCCTGGCTCGCAGCGTCCATGCCTTCCAGGTGCGGCCCGATGATCAGGTTCACGTTGTCCACTGCCTTCAGTACGCCCTTGCCTTGATAGCGGCTTTTGTCGCCGTCACGCAGTTCCACGGCCTCGTGTTCGCCCGTCGAGGCTCCGCTCGGCACAATAGCGCGTCCAATCGCGCCACTCGTCAGCACCACTTCCGCTTCCACCGTCGGATTGCCACGGCTATCCAGAACTTCACGCGCATGTACCAGATCGATCTCGGTCATTTTTCTTCCTTGTATTCAGGCGCAAGAAAATTGCACCCGGCGAAAATAAATTTAGGCACGTACACTGGCCGGAGAGGCCGGCGCACAGGGCTTTTCCGGCGTGGTCACACATAACCCACGCGGGCCCGTCATCTTTTATGAGTGCATGAGGCACGCCGTTACGCCAGATTCGGCAATCCGGCGGAGCCATCTTATCGATTATATGTCAGCAACCGCGGTTCCACCGTCAATATGACTGGTGCCTCCATCGGCAATTTCCGGCTCTTCTCAATGCATGGAAATTTCTTCAATGTCCGGCCTGTTTCGCGTACCGGGCCATCTCCGTGTTTTGCTGGTTATCTTCCTGGATTCCCTGTACTTCACCCCCATTGCTCGCCTCCTCGTTGTGGTCTAACCTCGCCTCTGAGGAGAACTGCAATGCTGAGACGTCTTTCGCTGTTACTCATCCTCACCTTCGTGCTTGGCGGTATGGCTGCCGCGCAGCAGGACAGTTCCAATCGCAAACCGTCGGCGTATGTCGATTCGTCCGCCGCAAATTCCTCCGTCGCACCGGCAACTCAGTCCCCGGTACTTACGCCGCGTACTTCCGGCGAATCCGTTCTTCTTCCAGTCGGCACCGCAATCTACATGAAACTTCAGGACACCGTCTCCACCAGTTCCAGCCGGCCCGGAGACCCATTTACCGCCACCGTGACACAGGCGGTCCAGGTCAACGGCCAGACCGTCATTCCCGTCGGCGCAACCGTGCAGGGACGCATCACCCGGCTTTCCCAGCCGCGTCGCATCCTCGGCCGTCCATCCATCGACCTCCGGCCGGACAGCGTCGTCCTCCCCAGCGGCAAAACGCTCCCCATTAGCGCCGTCGTGGTCGATACCGGCAACCCGCGTCGTCTTCATGTAAACGAAGAAGGCCGCATCAACGGCCCCGGTGTCTCCAAGGGAGATAAGATCGAAGGTGTTGCTCTCACGGGTTCTGGTGCGGTGGTTGGAACCGTGGTCGCGGGCCCCACGGGAACGGTTCTAGGCGCAGCCGCTGGCGCCACGGCAACTCTCGGTCACTGGCTCGTCAAGCGCCATTCGCTGAGCATCCCCGCTGGCACGGAGATCATTCTTGAGATCAGCAACTCCGTCTATGACGATAGCGGTTCGCAGCAGGTCGCTGCGGCCGAATAGATCCTCGCATGGCAAAATTCAAGCCCCATTCCAACGTTTCTCCGTTCGAATGGGGCCTTTACTTTTGCTGATCGCTTCCAAGGTGTCCCATTCAAGCCGCTTTTGCTTATCGCTTCCGGGGTGCCCCATTCAAGCCGCTTTTGCCGATCGCTTCCAGGGTGCCCCATTCAAGCCGCTTTTGCTTGAGTGGGGTTGTTGCTTTTGCTTTTGTCTTTGCTTTTGTCTTTACTTGCAACTCGCAGCTTGCCGCTTTCTTCAGTCTCCCGTCGAGTTATACGCATTCATCGCCAGTTCTTCTTCCGGCTGAACCTTCAGGTCGAGCGATCCTTCCACCGGAAGCGCGTCCAGCGGCAACCCGTCGCGAATCGCCACGAAGCGCATATTGATATCGCTCTCCAGTTCCGCACCAATCAGTTCGAACGGTATCTTGAATTCAAAGAGTTTACGCATCGCGGCCTCCACGCCTTTCGGCTCCTCCCGCGACGCCACTACTGTCTTCTTGCCGTTCTGCGTCAACACCCATCCCTCCAGCTCTGCTCCTCGAACCTGCACCTCCAGCCGGTACGTCTGCCGCTCGCCGCCGTCTTTTCCCGTGGAGAACTGTACTGCGATCTGCCACTCCTTCGCCTCTATCGACGATGCAAAATCAAGGCGTCCGTAGACGTTCGCTTCGTCCACTCCCGCGTACGCCGCGTCCAGCAGGAACTGTTTGCCGTGCATCGACCCGCCTCGTTGGTCGCTCGTATACATCGCCGCGCCCATCCAGTCGAAGTAGCTCGTCGCGTATCCGTCGATCTGTGGCCGCACGAACGCCGTCTGCGGAACCGCCACGGGTCGCGCCACTCCCGCTGCAATTGGACGCGCCAGGTGTTCCGGCGGCACTCCACCCAGCGCTTGGTACACATTCGAGAGATGCTTGCGATAAAGCTCGTCGAAATCCCTGTCGTTCGCCGAGTGATGCTCCGGACCGTACCACCAGTTCCAGTCGCTTCCCTCTGCAATCAGCAGTTCCTCGTAGGCCAGTTCCTGCTGTTCCTGATTCGCGTGCGAAGCGTTCGCATCGTAATAATCGCGCGCCTCCGCCAGGTATTCCCATGCGCGGTTATCCTCGCGTGCGCCTATCCAGATGTTGAAATTCGCATTGATCCACGACCCCGGCACCAGTCCCATCAGCTTTCCAAAGCGATCTTTGTTGTGCCGTTCGATCGCCTCGGAAATCGTCACCGGCTCAATCGCCGGGTCGTTCTGTAGTCCTTCGTAGAAGCGCCGCAGGAATTCCCTGCCCGACTCCGGGAACGTCTCCCACGCATTTTCTCCGTCCAGAATGATCGGAACCACGGCATCTCTTCCGCTCTCCAGCACCGGCGCCGCCGAACTCTTTATGTTGTTCAGCAGGTGTGCCGCCGCTTCCTTGGCTGGCATCCCGGCATACACAAACCCGATCATGTCCGACATCCGGTGATCGCGGAAGATCATCTTCATCCGCGCCCCGTCCTTCTCGTACTGGTAGATGTTGTAGAGTGTCGCGGCGCTCTCAGCTCGCAACCGTTCGCCGTCTCTTTGGAAGTTAAAGTTCATCGAACGCGACAGTACGCCCTCGTCCGTCGCCATCCACTCCACTCCGTTGGCCGCCGCAATCGCCACCGCCTCGTCCGATACGCTTCCCTCGGACGGCCACATGCCCTTCGGTCTCATGCCGAAGATTTGCTCATGTGAATCCATCGCCCGCCGGATCTGGTCGCTCGCGTCTTCCGGATGACGGAATCGCATGCGCGGCAAGGGCAACCCCGGCGACGACACCGTTCCCACGTTCGTGTCGCACAGCAGCGGCAGAATCGGGTGATAGTACGGTGTCATGGAGATTTCGATCCCGCCGCGCTTCGCTGCCGCTTCGTATGTCGGCAGCGTCCGCTCGATGATCTCCAACTCCTTCCGCATGACCGCCTTCTGGTCTTCGTGCGTGAACCCGCGTCCCTTCCGGACCAGTTCCCTGATTTCCGGGTCTTGCAGGTACGACTCGTCCATCCACGCAATCTGCGAAAGCACTTGCAGGTCCGTGTAATCGCGTAACGTAAAGTTCACCGCCGCGCGCGACGGGTCCGGCCCTGCCACTTTCACCCGATCATAGAGTTCCCGGTATCGCGGATAACGTCCAATCATCCGATCCGGGTTGGCGTGGAAGAGATATTGCAACGCAAATTGCCGCTCGTCGGGCGTGAGGTCCGCCGCGGGCTTGGCCGCAACATCGTAGAACGTGTCGTGGAACGACTCCGACGCGTAGTCCCTGATCTGTGCGATCAGCGACGGAACAAGGTTGAAATTCTGGTGTACTTCCGGAAACTCGTCCAGAAGCTTCACCATGCCGTAGTAGTCCTTCATGGCATGCAGCCGGACCCAGGGCAGGCGATAGTCGCCCGTCACCAGGTCCTTGTAGAAAGGCTGGTGCATGTGCCAGAGAACTACGACTCGAAGATTACCGGTAGCCATGTCGTGTGGGGAGCCCTGCGATGAAAGATACAGGATACGCTTTCATCTGAACATACGCTACATGCTAGACTTTTGCAGGCTGTGCCACGATTGGGGCACGCGTTACACGCCGGACACCTGTGCGCATTTTTACGCGATACATATTGAAGGAGGTCCTGTCCCACGCCATCCTCGGCGCGGCGATCTTTACGTTTGTCATTTTCATGCGCGACCTCGGACGCCTTCTTGAACTCGTCGTCCGCAACAGCGCCCCCATCCCCAGCGTCGCGGAAATTTTCTTCCTCACCCTGCCTACCGCGCTCACCATCACCATTCCCATGGGCGTACTCGTCGGCGTTCTCATCGGGCTCAGCCGGCTGGCAGCCGACAGCGAAGTCACCGCCATGCGCGCCGGTGGACTTGGCTCCTGGGTGTTCGTTCGCGCGCTCGCGCTCTTTGCCATTGGCGCCACGCTGCTGGCTCTGGTCAACACCGTCTGGATCGCGCCCGCTTCCGCCGCCGCTCTCGCCCGCCTCCAGGACAAGCTCAAGACTTCGCAGGCCTCGTTTGAAATTCAGCCGCGAGTCTTCTACGAAGATTTCAAAAATATCGTCCTCTACGTTCAGGACGTTCATCCCGCCGCAGGTGCTTCCGTCTGGAACGGTGTCTTCCTTGCCGACATCAGCAATCCGTCCGCCCCCAAGATCACCATCGCTGAGCACGGTCTCGTCATCAATGAGGGCCATGATCGCATCCGCCTGCACCTCACCAACGGTTCGCAGCAGGAAGTCCAGCCCCGGGACCCCGAGCAATACTCGATCTCTACTTTTTCCGAGACCGACATCCCTATCCAGATTCCGACCACCGAAAGCTCCAACAAGCAGGAAATCATTCCCGTCGCGGAAATGAGCACGCGCGAGCTTTGGTATCGCGCCACTCATCCCGAGGTCAACACGACGCCGCAGCGCCCCGGAGCGCAGAATGACTCTCCTCGTGTGCGCGCTCGCTGGTATCTCGTCGAGTTCCATCGCCGCCTCGCGCTGCCCGCCGCGTGTCTCGTACTGGTGCTTGTCGGCATCCCGCTCGGCCTCTCCTCTCGCAAGGGGGGCAAGAGCATGGGCTTTGTCCTCACCATTCTCCTGGTCTTCCTTTACTACTTCGTTTCTCTTTCCGGCATCTCCTTCGGACGCACCGGGAAGGTTCCGCCCGGCATTGGCGTCTGGGCCGCGAACATTGTCTTCTTCCTCGCCGGACTGGCATTGCTCTGGCGCGTCGATCGCCATCCCATCGAGCTCGGCTCGCTCAAAACCTTCTTCTCCGACTTAAAGAATCGCATGATGAGCCGTGTCCCCAACGGCCGCGCCCACGGTTCGGTTGAGTCCGGCGGGGCCTTCGAGCGTGCATCTACTCGGCGCCGTTTCTTCAGCGCGCGATTCCCGCTCATTCTCGACGATTTCATTCTTCGCGACTTCTTCCTCTACCTCGGACTCATTCTCACTACTTTCATTTTGTTGGCGCTCGTCTTCACCTTCTTTGAATTGCTCGGCGACATCGTTCGTAATCACATTCCGTTCATCATGCTTGGCGATTACCTGCTTAACGTGACGCCCTCCATGATCTACACCATGATGCCCCTGAGCGTTCTGCTTGCCGTCCTGGTCACCTTCGGCCTCCTCCAGAAATCCAACGAAGTCACGGCCATGAAGGCCACCGGAATCAGCATCTACCGTGTTGTCTTCCCCATCCTCGTCATCTCGGCCGTGCTCTCCGCCGGGCTCTTCTTCTTCGACCAGTTCTATATTCCGCGCGCCAATCAGCGTCAGGAAACCTTGCGCAACCGCATCAAGGGCAAGCCCGCGCAAACCTACCTCCGCCCCGACCGCAAGTGGATCTTTGGCGAACACAACACCATTTACTATTACGAGTTTTTCGACGCCGACCAGAACCGCTTCGCCAACATCTCTGCCTTCATGTTTGACCCCAAAACCTTCCAGCTCACGCGCCGTATCTATGCCAGCCGTGCCCACTGGGAAGACAGTCTCGGCAAGTGGGTCTTCGAGCAGGGCTGGGTGCGCGACTTCAACGGCTCCGCCATCGCCGAGTACCGCACCTTCGACGTATCGACATTTGCCGATGTTCGTGAGCTGCCCGGCTATTTCAAGAAGGAAGTCAAGCAATCGTCCGAGATGAACTACGAGGAACTGCGCCACTACATCGCCGACCTGCAACAGAGCGGCTTCGATGTCGTGCGCCTGAAGGTTCAGCTCAACAAGAAATTTGCCTACCCGGTCATCACCTTCAT